>ERZ778027.600-NODE-600-length-78246-cov-11.814365_pt1 | contig 78246 bp, 109 predicted proteins | sample MGYA00375757_ERZ778027 | MGnify/ENA primary metagenome ERZ778027 (study PRJEB29350, sample SAMN05389817) | bioreactor metagenome | isolation source: Ammonium sulfate bioreactor | place: South Africa: University of Cape Town | collected 2014-02-18 ...
TCGACATCGTCTTTGATAAAATCTTTTGGAACTGTAATTGACTGTTTTTCCAAGGTGGTCGTTAGCTGGTGCAATTATATTCTATAGCCCGTCGAAAAAGTATTCAGTTCGACCTTCCAATGCATCATTGAAAAGAACATGTTTTTCTCTACTAAAATCGTCCGTAAAAATCACGACAGGCAGGATAAATGTAAGATTTTGTATGCTGAAATCCAACAGAAATTTGGGATTAGTCATATTCTTAAGTAAAACTACAAAAACTTCAAAGTAATTTACTAAGTATGCAATGTCTGTTTTCGAAGAATTTATATTGAACGACATAATCATTCATGTCAAGTCACATATTTTGATCGATCACACCCCAATCAAAATGAGATATTATCAGGAACATTCTCGACAGCAGTTTCCGAATGCACAACCATTCGAAGATAATTACTATCCATATCAACAACGTCACTCATCAGTCAAATAGTCTTCGCGTTCAAAGAGTTTCGATTGTATTGATTTTATTTATAAAAAAAAAGACATTGTATTACTGTTTGACTATATATATATATACACGAATGAAAACCTGGTATGACTAGTAAATTTATTGATATTCTGGCCGAAATTGAAGATATTGATTTAAACGATGTGGAAGTAGATGACTGATGTCATCTAATTTGCCGTTATATTCACATAGATATTCGAGAATTAAACGTCGACAAATTGATTTCAATTGTAATTCATTCGGTAGAACAACAATCGCAATTTGTAATTCTCGTCCGCCATTATTTTTTGTTGTACAAAACGCCATTTTCGATGATGAAGGCGAAAAAATTGGTGTCAACAAATTTCGACACATATGTATCGGACAAATATGAGATATTAATTGTGTGTACACACGATTCAATCGTTGTAATGTATTTGCATTGTAAATATCGAAATAACTAATTGGTAATGTTTGCCCACAATGACAATGTGTATCAGCAAATGTTAGAATTAAATAAACACTATCGGGTGTATAGACAATTGATAGGAGACGAAAGTTTTCATCAAATATTAGTTTTTCTTGTTTTGATGTTGACCATGAATGAATGTTTTTTAGCATAAGATAGGTACCGGAATATTGTTGATCGAGAACGATGGTTTGACTCGGAGTTTTCGAACCGCCTGGTGTTAATGATGTGATATTGTAATTGACGAATGTCAATGAATGATTTGTTATTGAACTGTAAAAAGCTATATGTGATGACCAATAGTTTGGAGTGAATTGAAATTGTGTGTGCATGTCAATTGGAAATATTCGACGATAGAGTTTGGCTTCTTTTTTTGCAACTAAAAATAAATAAAATGATTCGAATTGAATTTTTGATTGTTGTTTTTTTGTTTTCGAAATATACTTTTATAAAAATCTAATGTTGCCAAACCACCGACAATCGGCACACGTATAATAACTTGTGTTCGATCCATTGACCAAGCTGCATAGACTTTACTCGCTGTAATTAAACCATTATAATCATCTCCTAATGCACAAATAAATCGATTCAATTTTAAATCGACAATAATAAATTTCGTTTTATCTAATATTGCCGAATAGATTAATAACATGATGGTTTCACTCTGATCGAAACTTGATCTCGAACAACCATTGACAATATTATGTACAGAATAGTTTTGCAATGAACTGATCATAGCTGGGATAAGATTGTATTCGAAGTGTTCGCGTAATTTTTTACTTTTACTTGATGTTGATGATGAGGGAAGAATTGAGCGAGATGTACAACGGAATTTTTTCGTTGAACATCGAGAAAAACCATGAAAAATCTTACGAGCTAACGATTCCGAACAGAAACCAGGTGCACAGATATTATGCAACTCGGAATTGCACGTAAATGTATGAGAAATAAAACCAAACGATTCTATAGATAAATTCAAATTTCGAGAAAATAAAAAAAAGAGATAAATGTCACGTTCGATTACCAGATATTCCATGGACCCATTCAGTGTGTGAACAACGAATGATTTCTTGCCAACCGTAGTATATCATTTTCGGAGACTTGATTATCTTCGAACGATTGACAACTTGTCGAGAATGATTTTCATTAATTGAAGATTTTAAACGATGATTCTCTTTGGTATTGTGAATACCCATGATTAAAATTGGTTTAAATTGATTTAATATCTATAAGAATAATAACAACAACAAAAAATGTTAAGAACATTCTCTTTTCTTTTTCGGAAAGTATTCATTCACTTTCTTAAGAGTACTTCGGTCTTTCTATATCTATGACTGAATATAGAATATAATCTCTATCTCTCAATATAATATAGTATGCATATCAAGAAAATGGCATTGATATGTCGGTTTGTTTTTGGATTTTCAGTAAATTTTTGTTTAATCAAAATATATACGCCTCTATAATAATGAGAGTAAATGAAACCCAAGAGAAATGCGTGACGACTGATGTTTGCTATGTAGTTAAAAACTAGAAGAAGACGACGATGACGACGGGAAAGAAGAAGAAAACCGAAAAGAATTCTTCTGATCGGATAAATCTGTGGGTGTGTGTTGTTTCTAAGAGATTATCTCCAACTAGAAATTGATAGAAAATAATCAAGCGACAAACTCTATCAAGATTGATTGATGGCAGTGACATTCGACTTCTTCATTTTTTAATATTAACATGTTGATTGATGATTTCATACTCGAAAGAAGAACAAATCGGAATTATTGAAATAAGATTAGAAGATTGCTTGACGGAATCGAACAGAAAAAGAACTTAAGACTAAAATCAATATCTTATCTGCTCTCTGTCTCTCTCTCGTAGATATACGTAAAATCGTTTTACCTACTTAAATATTCAAATTTATTTGTATTTATTGAATATTTCATGAACTCAATAGATTTCTCAAATCGTTTTTTGTTTGTATTTTTTCTCGAACGGAAAAATAGCGAATGAAGAAGAAAAAGAAATTCATTATTAGTTTCTAGCTAGTCTTATTCTTCTCAACAAGGATAATATTCTTTTCTCTCGACACACATAGACAAACAGCATAAAAAAAAGACTGGCTTGTTCTATGTCAGTTTCTTCTTGTCTTTCATCGTCGTTGTCGTTTCTATCATCTGACAGATGAGTCAGCAGCTTATTTGATTCGAGTTTTTCTCAGAGAGATTTTGTTTTTCACTCATTCTCATTCAGAACGAGCAAAATCTAATGGTTGTTGTCGACGATGTATTTACTTTCTATGCTGCGTTTTCTTTCTTATTCATATTTCTAGCGATAAAAATAAGTGAAAAGGGAAACGAAGAAGAAGAAGAAGAAGAAAATCTATTGAATGGACTTATATTCTGTGTTTTCATACGTTTCAAAGAAAGACTATCGGGATTTTTATTTAATAATCACAAGGGAAAAAATAGACTTTCTATATTTTAACAGACATCTTACTGTAAAAGAAACTTCAATCGTTGTAAATTATAACAATGCAAATGCTTGTTCGTTTCTATCATTTAGTTATTTTTGATGCGATTGTTAAGAGGAGAAATGCGCAATAAGCAATGTGCAAATTGTATCACGTGGAGTAATCGATGTATTTTTTTTTCTTTTTTCTTCTTCATTCGCTGTAATCGGTGCCAAGTATTTTGACAAGACACGTGAGAATATGATAAAAGACTGAATAAATACGAAAAATAGTTTAACATATCTGTTACTAAAAATAAAACTGCAAATTGATCGTGACTCATTCGTACAGATTTGATTGGTGTATTTATTGGCAATTAAATAAAAAAACAAAATTATGCTGTTAGCTAAAAAGAAATATGTTTCGAAGGAATAAAAATGCGTTTTAATCAATCAAAAGAATTGAAATGAGAAGAAAAAACGATCATTGTTTGCATGTGTTCCATAGTAACGCACATTGTAATGGCAAACGGGATTTAATCAATGTGTAGATTTAACATAATATTCTCATAGTTTCTTTCTTTTTTGTCGAGTTTATTTCTCCAAATGACATCTAGAAATCATCGAGCTTCATTTTCTTCGTCACCTGCTGCACTTCTCGCTATTCCATATTCAGTAACAAAGGCAAATCCAATTAATGTCGATTTCAATACAATAAATCAGAACACAGGAGCTTATACAGTTGCGGATCCAACATATTTATCGAGTCAAGTAGAAAAAAATACGTTTTGAATAAAAAGTTCTCTTGTATTTATTATTGCCTAGTTAAAAAGTGCTGAGTGGTTGCATCGATATGGCTTGAAATCTCAAAAATTAACATTCGATCAAATTCTTCAACAGATCGGTTTTAAACGTCTTGAAAGTTCGTATTTGTTTGTTTTTTTTTCGTGTGTTTTTCTCTCGAGTATGAAATCAAAATCGCGTTTTCTTGGTTAGTAGTTTTGAAATAAATAAATCGAAATTGTTTTAACAAGACAAGTGAATCCGTTGAAATGACTTCTTGTTAGGATTCATTAAAAGCTTTACTATTCAACAAAGGTTTCGCAAAATTTATCGGAGAAAATCATTTCAGTTAAGTCTTAGCATTGCGTGTCTTAGTAACGAAATCTATGTTTTCAATCGATTTGTTACCACCTGCATAGTTTCGAAGGACATGACGTAATTCAAGAATAAAAGAAAGGAAAAGAATTCGTATATTCTTCTTTTCAGGTTTTACAAATTCCGTTGGTAAAACAGTCGGTGCTAAATATGCGGGTAGTCTCTATCAAGAAATTCGAAATGATAACGGTGATCGATATGTTGTAAGATGAAGATATTAGTTTGATTTCAATGACATTTGTTTTTTTTTTCGTTAGTTAACATGTCGTCCTGAGAAACTACGTGAATTTCAAAATCGTTTGAATCGTTTATTGACTCTCTTACAAAAACGTTTGCTTTTTATCAACACTGGATCACGACGATTCTTCGGAATCATTGGTGAACCAAGTGTTTGTCTTGTTTGTGATTGTAAAACAGTCGATCAACGATTGTTTAATCAATTTCAATCGGCTACTATCGGTTTATTGAAAGAACAAGTCTCGAAAATCAAACGATTCAATATCATTTGGTAAAGAGAAATCTAATAAAACGCAACGTTTTTTTATTTATTTGAAAAATGATCAATTAGGGTTGGACATGATAGTGTTCAATTTAAAGAAAATCCAGTTGATTCAACAACTGAATCGATCGATGAAGCGGTATGGACTAATTTCATAGGAGTTCACGGAATTTTCTTTCTTCTTCGTTATGTTCTAGATCAAATGGATTAATGATCGAAAATTAACTCGAACGAAAATTTCGATTAGTGTAACCTGTGAAGCGATACTCAAAGCATTTACTAATCACGTACGAACAAAAAAGAAAGAAAAGATTGAATTTTATATTATTTCTTAAAATAAAATGTTTTGTTGACTAGGTTCATAGTATTTATTTGCTAAGCGAAGGTAATTCTTCGGATGGAGCTCGGGAAATGTTGCGTGATAATATTGTCAAAACTCGTCTTTCATCGAACACGCCAATACCTATCCATGTTGTTTCATTATTTTGTTCGAATAATGATACAGACGTATTTCTTCGATCAATTGCTCAAACTGCTGACGGAAGTTATTTTTCATATAAAATCAAAAGTGAATTAACAAATTTTCAAACAACAAATAACTCAACCAATCCGACTAAAATCAAACTACAAGAAAGTCGATTACAATTCGGTACCAATGCTCTAACACCTCATTCAGAACAACCGACTGATATTACATTGATGTACAAAGAAATTCAACAATGTCAAAATATAATCGATCGTTTAGATAAAATTCTCGGAAATATCAAAGTCGATCCTAATGCAGACAAAAACGATAGTAAGTCGAACTCGAATCGTTTCGTTTGAATTCAATTACTTCTAGCGAGTAAATCACTCGATATATTCAATCCGAATAAACAAACTTCTGTGTCCGAACCAAATCTTCAACGAAGTTTAGTTATACAATCATCAGCTCTATTTAATTACGATGAAAATGATATGGCATCGATCGATTGGTTGAAAATCTACGGTGTTAATGCACAAAAATTAGATTTCTATTCGACGGTTCAACCAGCTGCATTTCGGCATTGTGATGGTATTGTTACTCTGCATCAACCGCCAGAGAATATCAATGCGAGACCAACACCGTCGGCTGTAATTTTCTTCACTTGTTTCCTTTGTATATTATAATGTTCTGTTTTTCTTTTTGATGAGTAGAATACAAGCGAGAAATTAATAAATGCGAAATATTGCGATCAATTTGCTCATGTCGCTTGGAATGATGGAACAATTCGGCATGTTTACGTCACTCCGGAATTACATCGGTAGAGAAAGTGAAATTGTTTTATTGAAATGTTTGATTTTTGTTTTTTTTTGAACACAGAGATTATGAGAGACGAATGAGAGCATTGATTGAAAAAATCAAAGCACGGTAAGAATTTCGAGTGAAAACGCAAATTTTGATTTGAGTTTTCGTTGTAAAGTTTATCATGGTTGAAGAAAGGTAGTCGAGATGTATTCGGAACGATTCTCGAAAAGAATATCTACGTCCTCATTGATACATCGAAAAGCATGGAAAATCATATTGAATTCGTCAAAGACAAACTTCGCTTGCTAATTCAAGTACTTTTCTTTTATCGAAAAGAAAAAAATCATGAATTTGATTGTTTCTTTCATTAGGATCAATTATTTTCTAAAGAACGTGTCAATATGGTTTCATTTAATACAATCATCAATCCGTGGCGTGATCGTTTAACAAAAATTATTAGTTCATCAACTCAACCACAACTTCAATCATGGATCGAAACATTGCATGCCGAAGGTTCGACAAATACTCTCGCTGCATTGCGTTATGCCATAGCTGATGCTGGAACAGAAGCGATCTATTTGTTAACAGACGGTCGACCTGATCAAGTTAGTCGATTTTATTTTTATACTTGATAATATCATTTTTCGATTTAGAATGAACGACATATTTTATCTCAAATTCAATATCGTCAAGTGCTGCCTGTGCATACAATTGCATTTAACATTCAAGATCAAACAGCAAATCAATTTTTATTCGATTTAGCCAAACAAACGGGCGGACGTTTTCATGCATTTAATTATGGACTTGAGAATAGTCCATCGATCGAAATACCTGAAGTAGAAAACGAATTTAATGACGAAAATTAATATGTCTTGTTTTCTTTTTTTTAATACAGAGTGAAGATATAAGTTATTTGAGAAAAGAAATTGAATTTGCTGAACATGAATTACAACGTGTTGCTGATTTACGTGATGAATGCACAAAACAAACATGGTCACGTGAAAATCGTCCAACTAAACTTCAAATTTCACCAGTCAATCAATTGCTCACACGGAGTTTGAGTACAGTGGAATTATCTCCTCGGCCGACTAGTTGTACGTTAAAATTTTGATCTGTCTCTCTTTATTTTCAAAGACAGAAAGAAAAAGAAAAAAAGAATTTGAGACCCTATATGCGTTTACATCGTGTTTCTTTACCTTTCTCTCATTGGTGTTGTTATGAGAACCACGATGGTTGTATAGAGACTTGTTTTGATCTTTTTTTCCTTTCTTATTTTGATTAGCGTCAATGCCAAAACGAACTACTCAACGGAAAAAACGAACATCGACTAGTCTACAACGGAAATCAGGTAGATTATCATAAATTATTGTGCATAGAACTTCACTTTCTTTCTGTCTAGCTGTTGAATATACGAATATCTTGAATTTAAATCCTAATCAATGGTTGTTGCCGGAAACTGAAGAATTTTTAAAGACAAATCGAAAATTACCGATAACAACTTCAACAGCTGATGATGAGGAGATTGAACCAGGTTAATTTCGTATCTTGACAAAAACAGGACGATTTCAACTCTATTCTTGTTTTAGTTAAAGTCAATCAATCATTAAAGAAAACATTGTAATCAAATACTTTATTTATTTAATTTGAATCAAAACAAAACCTTGTTTTTTTGTTGTAAAAATAGAACGGCATATGATGATGTGAAAGCATATTTACGAAAGAATAGTTTAGTTTCGAAAGGTTTGACTATCTTCGATGTTCTTCAACCAACATCGATTACTGTTCGTGAACCTCAGTATATTCAAGTTATTGATCGTTATGTTCTTTCAAAAGTTTGGGATGATGTAAGACCGAACTCGATATCTTTTTCATAAGTTTCTGCTATTCTCTCAAGATTTTACCACTAACCTATGGATCATTTTCAAATAAACTTCGATTAGTCAATCACTATGCAGTTAATTTAGATGGTTATGAAACAAAATTGAAAGAATTGATTCAAGATTATTATCAGTAAGCTTTGACAAGAATCAATCGACTTTAAATTGTTTGATATTTGAAAAGATTTACATCGAGATTTGTTTGGAAACATATCAATGACGAAGAAAAACAGAGGTAGTGTGCAAAAACTAAATTTTTTTATGAATTTGTTGTTCTTTCTATAGACTTGCTCCGAAGGTTTATTGGATGAGTTTAACCAATGACGAACAGAACAAGTAGAAATTTTTAATATTCGAATAGCAAATTTTAATTTTTTGATATTTTAAGATTTACTAAAGAAATAACAAAAGAAGAACATACAAATCAAACGTAAGGAAATTTTGATTTCACTTTGTATTTTACGTATTCTAAATATCGAACTTTACAGTGCTTTGGAATGGTTTGTTTGGAGAAAGTTAACGGAAGATGAACAACAAGCGTACGAACGAGAGATGATGTTAATTGATTTGAAACAAATGTTTGTCTGTTTAGTTTCATGCAGAAACCAATTCTTTATGAAGAAAAAACTGAAAATCTATTAAAAAATGCTTTGAAAACGAATGAAAGTGAATCAGCTTTCAATGGTGTTCAACGAATGGACGTAGAAATCAAACGTGCGATTAAATTTCTGCAAATTTCAACTGATTTACGTCAATATCAAAAACGAGCTGATGTAAACAACAGAAAAAGAAAACTCATTTTATGGGATTGAATCTCTCTTTTAGAAAGAACCGGTTGAATCAAAATCATTGCCTAAACGTCGACCTACATCAAAACCTCGATCTGCCAATCGAGTTCTCTGTCGTGATGATAGTACTGGTTATCTCTATCCAGGACGAATTCAAAGAGCTGCAGAAAATCGTTCATTTATCGTATTTGACGCAGGCGTTGAGCAATCTATCGATGATCATATATTGATACCATTGAAAATTAGTAATAAATCGGATTTAATTCCATTCGATACGGTTTTAGTTCGACAAGAAGAATGCGAACATTGGCTTCCAGGTATCATTCTTAGTCTATCAACGGCATCGGATTTACAAACAAATATTTATCAAATAAAAACATACGATCCAAAAGAAAACGAAGTAAACTTGTCTATTGATGAAATGTTAGTGATTCGAAAAACGAATTTTATAGATTTGTGCATTTCGACAGGATCTTATACGTATTCGTCGATCGGAATTTCAAAATATTCTTGACTATATTCGAAGTGTCAAGTACGAGTGAATTTCAATATTCAATTTGTTTTGATTGCGTAAATTTTTAGTCCACCTGTAATCAAAAATAACTACGGTCTTACGTCAAATGAAAATCTCGAAAGTACGGAAAAAAATAATTTCCAAAAATTTATTGATTTCGACTTTTATTTATCGATTTAGAACTTTTTCAAGATTTAATAAAACCAATTAACGAACGAGTTGATCGCATCACTCAAAATAATGAACAACGTTTCAATCAACTCGGAGAAGTAACTAAATGTTTGAATGGATTTCAATTCAAAAGTTATTTCGATGTATTTCAAAGGATTTAAAAGATCTCATTTCGGCTACTCGAATTTTACAAGAAAAATCTTCGAAAACAAAACCAAATAAAGACAATAGTATGCAGACTGACGATGAACGACCGCCTCAACCACCTACGCCTATACGTTCATCTTCATCGTCAAGAACAACAACATCAAGATCATCATCATCCATTGATATTCTTGCTCCAGGCACACTCGTTCTTGCTTTATGGAAAGATGACGACGGACTGTTCTACGAGGTTTGTACGATGTTTACTCGAACCGACAACATCTGATTAACATATCAAATATCTGTGACAGACAGAATGACAGTATCTGATCCTGAATAGATCATATTTGAAAAAAAAAAAGAAATTGCGTCTTGTATATCTCGATAATTGTATCTTTAGGGTAAAATTCTTGAATCAAGCGGTCCGACATCATATATTGTCGAACGAATCGATTTACCCGACATTCGAAGCGAAATCTCACGAAACGATATATTCGATCAATCACAAAGCTGTTTTTTGAAAGACATAGATGTAAAATTACCTATTTCATTCGAAATTATTTTCATTTGCTGTTGTTTCTTCTTCTCAGGCAAAAGCCAAACCGTACATTCTCGCACCTTATCCACAAGACAAACGACAATGTTACTGTCCATCACTTCGATGCTCTCCGGATAATCAATCGGATATAAAAGTCCGTTTCTATGATTGTGATTCGAAAACTATTCGTGACACGACAAAAGTCTATCCAATCAACAAATCTCAATTTCAAGAATATACAAACATTCGTATCGACATCGAAAAATCTCTTGTCAATCAAGTTATTGTCGGATTGAATGGCAACACGGAAACATACATGTTAGGAACAATACTTCGACGTATTGGAAATGGTCATCAATACGAAATTGAATGGTATGATAGAAGTAAAGGTGAACAAAGCGAAGAACATTTATTCGGAGCTTTTGTACGACGTGATCAACCTCACGTGGGAAACTATGCGTTAGCTTGTGATAAGGATGATCAATTATATAAATTTGCAAGAATCGAATCGATTTCAACAAGAGAAAAAAGTTTACAAGTTAAATTTCTTCCTCCATTTCAATCAAAGTATTCCTTTTTTTGAATGCATAATAACAGCAGAAAACTTTTTTTTTCTCTTTTCCTTAGATCGGCTGAAGTCCCATCTGTAACGACATTTGTTATAACAGAAACTTATTACAAGTCGATGCGTAATGATGCTCGAACTTGACAAATTTAACTTTGATGTCGCGATCAAAAACATCTGTGTATACATGACTATGCGCCTATCGAATTTTTATTATTATTATAGACAAAAAACGAAAGAGACAGAGAGAAGAAAAAAAAATTGTCCGTCCTTTTTTTCATGTTTTGATAAAAACAAACAAAGATTTAGTTGAATTGTATTTTAAACATACCATTCTCGTGAATCAACTCCATTTTGTTCTTGATTAGCAAGTAGTTTTTGTCGATGATGCGCTGATGGCGTCGGTTTACTTCCACCAGCATTCGATTCGTGTTTAGGAAGCGGAGAATTACTGACAAAGTTTTTACTTTCATCGATTTTATATGAACCTTCATCACGATTTCGATATTTAATGAATGCATATATAACAATTATAATTAAAATCACACATCCAACTAAACATCCGATTAGTAATGTTAAATTTCTCGTTCGAATCTTTGTCGATTGTGTATGATGATTAAGACTGATATTCGTTAGAACAGTTGTTGCTGTTGTCGATAGAAACGAACTGATTAGAGTCGAATTCGGATCAGTATCGATTTGAGGATTATTTTCAGTCGATGACATTACTGTAGATAATGAGAATGATCGATTGACATGAAAAAGAATATCATTGTTGGCAACAATCGATGGTTTTCGTTGTGATTTATTAATGCTCGAAAAAAGGAAATATGGCGACGAATAAAGAACAGCAAAACCACTTGATGAATAAGAAGTAGTTTGTTGTTGTTGTTGTTGTTGTTGTGGATGTTCACAGTAGGCAAGAGATATGAACGAGAAAATTCTATTTGAATTTGTTCGATTGACTATTGCGAAATAGTATTTCCTTATCGATGAATTAATTAAAACTAAAAATTAAATAAACAATAACAGTGAATGTCTAATGTGTTTTTTTAGCGGCATGAAGAGAAATCGCGATATGATTATAGAAAAAAAAAATGTTAACGCAGATAGAAAAAATAAATGGATGTTAGAGTGATGGCAATTGGGTAGTAGAAGAAGAAGAAGAAGAGAGGAAAAGATCTTTCCTTCTCTACTTCTTTTTTCATCATCATCATCATCATCATCGCCCGTCTTCTTCTTTTTTTTCTATCTTCTTCTTTTCTATAGAGAATTTTTGTTCGCATAGGAAAAAAAACAGCGAACGACAATTTTTCTTCTTTCTTTTTTTTTGTGTATAGTTTTGCTTTGCAACTGCTATTCTAGACGATGTCGAGAGAAAGCAAGAACGACGATATATAGAAGAATTATAATAATTTTTTGTGATGCGAACAAGAAAGGAGTGGAAACATGCGCACACATACGAACGAGCCACTAACCAGTTTTCTGAGAAGAGAATATAAAAAATCATTGAATGTGAATGAGAAACGAGAAAAAAGAAATTATTTATTTATATACATCATACATGCAAGTCTAGACATTCTTCTTAGATTTTCTGAAAAGTCAAAATCAATGCGTATTAGCACATCTTTCTTACCGGATTTCATGTGATGATCATTTTGTTGACATGACGTTTGAATTAATTGATTTTGTTTGGAAGACGAATCTCTCATTTCAATTCGTGCAATTGAAATGACAAAAATGATTAGATAAAGCATAATCATAATTAAGTTTGATGTTGAATTGCACTTCGTTTCGTGTGAAATCTGTTGATAAGTGGCACATTTATTTTCTATTGTTCTCTTATATTCTGCACTTTCTCTTTCCTCTCCTTCTTTTTTTTATTGTTGTTGTCGATGGTTATGATAATTATTCACACATTTTGATTACCACGAGACTGTTTAATTGAAATCTGTTCGATGAGCTCAAATTTCACCATCATAAAAAAGAAAATGCTCGAAGCAATATTGACTTCTTAACTAAATACTTTTGTTCGTTATGTGTCAATTAAAAAAATATACATTCGTTCTTTGATATTCAAATTAGCCGTCGATTGTAAACACACGTGAAGAAAATTCAATTTCAATTATGAAACTAAGCGCAAACGAGTAATATACCCTGACAAAAAAAATTAGTTAAACTAACAATCGCAACAGAATAACAGATGGTAAAAGCCGGAAGAAATCTAATATCAGTTTTTTTTCATGTGGTTTCAATAGAAAAAGGGCACATCAACAGATAATTATATTGGAACAAAAAAAGCAGAAGAAAAAAGATTTTTTCTTTCTCTTTAATCTTTAGCTTACTGTTGAGACATTGACGCAAAGGACATAGTCTCACATACAATTATTTGCTTAGTTACACATTGAATCAACGAGTTTTTTTTATTGATCTAGACGATTGAATTACATCGAAAGGCGAATGAATAGTTAATTAGCTTTACGATTAACAAAAGAAATGTATTGATTTTCAACGCCGAATATATTTTGAAATTCTCCTGATAAAAATATCCAAACAAATAATAACAGAAAATAAAGTTCGCGACTCAAATCTCCTGGGTAATCAAAAAGGCTGTTTTTTATTTTCTCGATGAAATCTTCCGAAAAAAAAGAAGAATTTTGTTGAAACACTACGAACTATCTCCTATTACTAATTGATGATCTGTGTGACAAGAGAAAGACAGACATAATGAGATAACAAAGGTAAATCTTATATTTGGCGCTAATTTCTCACAATCAATGCGTAAACTTTCGCTCGAACATGTATTCGGTTGTTCAACCATTCATCGCCATAGCATCATTGGTTTGCCCGATAATCGTGTTGGATTTCTTGCTGGTTCATATTTAGTTATTCTCGATTGTCTAACAAATGAACAACGTTATCTATCATTTTCTTCGATTGAATATATTTCTATTTCAACAAGTGGATTAATAATGGGTATTATCGATCGATTTAATCAAGATGGTGATACTCGAATATATTTATATTCAACAAAGCCAATTGCTTTGTTATTTACTATTGAACCAGATCGATTCGGCAATTTTATTGGCATGACAATTAATACAACTGATAATTTAATTATGATTTTACATAATGCACCAGCTTATATGATTACGATCCGTGAATATAATGATTGATACAGAGTTTTTCTTTCAAAATGATCGTTGTTGTTGTTTCTTTTTTGTCTAGAAGAAATACAGATTGAAAATATTAACGAAGAATTAAGATATAAAATGAATGATTTAGCATCGGTTCGTGTTGTACATGGATCGATTATGAATCGATTGACGAAAAAAGAAGTCACACCTCGAGTTGAATTTCTTAGTTTTTCGCCATTTTCTACGAATCTTTTTTGTCTAACTGGGTGTGCTTTGTTTAAACTCTATGAAATTGAAGATCAAATTATTCATGAACAAACAATTCATTTTCGACCGGAATTCTATGGTTTTACCTGTCATTGTTGGTTTGATAAGAATAATATTCTTGTATGAAAACAATTTTAACAAACGAACTTAAAGTTAATGAAGATTTTGCTTTTAAGATTGCTACTGATCATGGACATATCTTTTGGATACAAGATGGTTCGATTCGTTCGGATATAAATCTACAAGAATTTATTAATATTGAACTCGTTATTCCAAAAGTCAGTCTTTCGAATGATGAGTCCATTGTGTCTGATAATGGTTGAATATTTGATGAAATTTTCTTCATTCGAAAAACTTCGTTTCTTTTTTAAAATTAAACAGATGCACTCAAATTATTTAACGATGATAGCAGTACGATTAATAGCGACAATTCATCGAAAATATTTAATAAATCCAAAGAAACAAATCTAAATATCGATCTATTAGCATCGAATGAACTTCATCCATATTTCATTGTTTCATTTCAAGAGTATCTTCTTATTGTAAAGTTTATTCGATTATTCTCGAGAAGAAAGAAAAAAAAAACAAAGTCAATTCTCTATTTAGTTTAAACCGATTTCTCATGAACCGTTTTTTCAACTCATCAATCGTTATTGTCTTCAAACAACAAGCGAACAGAGAATCGATCCAGAAATTCATCATATTCATAAAATGTCATCGATATTCGATCACGAATCTTATTTGATCTATATTCTTACCGATCGAAATCAAATCTTTCGATATCAACGAACAAGTCAAACGAATTCAATGATCGAATTCAATGAAAATCGTCTTTACGGTTTTCATGCTTATAGCATTCTTTCGATGGGTTTATGTGCACATAAATCTTGGCTAATTACGTTAGGCAGTGATAATTGGCTTCGAATTGTCGATTATAAAGATGACAATCGAGAAATTCTATCGAAATATATTCCTGATGGTGCTTTTGCAGTAACGAGTAAATCCATATGGAAAACGTTTGTTTATTATCGAACAGAAACATGTTTTTCCTTTAAAGATTCCGATCCATATGGTTTTCATCTATGTCTTGCATTACTAAATCGTATTCATTTGTATTTAATAACAAATTCTGAATTTCGTCTTATCTATCAATATGAAACACGAAATACACGTTTTATTGAATTGAGTTCATCAGGTCATTTACTAGCTATTATAACAACAAATTTAATTCAAATCTATTCAACAATTCACATGAATCTTATCAGTCAATTACGAGGCCATGTCGGTAAAATTCAACAGATAGCTTGGTGTAGAAATGATTCGATATTAATCAGTTGTGGAACTGACGGAATGATTTATACCTTCAATGTTTATACGGGTATGACGATGAGTAAATTACAAGCGTTCTTGTTTTTGATTTCAATTGATTGACAGGCATGAGAGAACATGAAATTATAACTAAACAGTTTCATTACAAGGGTCTTGTCGTGACAAATGATTGTCAAACAATCTATGCTATTACATCAGATTCGAGTATAAAAGTATTTATCAATTATCATCTTGAAAACGAATGGTCTATTGAAAAGCAATTCATACCATCGACTATTTGCTTGTCAAAATCTGAACGTTTATTATACATCGGTATGACACATGGAATTATACGAATCTATTCACTTCCATTAACAATTGATAATTACGCTGATATACATGCACATTGTTCGACAATTCGTCGATTAGAAGTCTCGTTTGATGATCAATATTTAGTTTCAATTGCTGAATCAGCATATATTCTTGTTTTTAAACAAACAGTGAACATTCTTAGTTCGATTTCGACACAATATCAATTTTCACAGATTTCGAACGGAAATCTATCGAACGAGAAAATAAATGAAAAGAAATTCGATTTTATTCTAACTACAAAATCAGAATTCGATGAACAAAATCGAAAAATCGATGAAATTCAATCGAGAATAAAGTAAATTCGATTGATCCGACGCTTTGTTTTTTTCTTTAATTTGCCATACTAATTCAAGTGAATTTCAAACAGAAAATAATCTAAAACTTCATTCGAAAGAAATTCTTTTCTCCAAACATTTAAACAATCATTCGAATAAATTTCAACAAACAATCAAAGATCTTCTTCAATCATACGAACAATTAAAAACTGAATATGCTAAACAACAAGCAAATTTTCATTCTCAAACAAAAGATATTGAAAATCAATATCAAACTATAGAAAATCATGTTGAAGTCATTTTCGAAAATGAAATGATGAAAATTGTTTGTTGACTCTTTCAATGACATTGAATTCGAAATCCAGGATTTGTATTCTTTTTCAGCTTTCACAAATTGAAAATATGCAAAGCCAATTGCAAACACTTCAAACTCAACCAAATCCATCCGAACAGATCAATTTCACCGAGATAATCCAACAGATAAATCAAACACTTCAAAATAAATGGAATACATCTCTTGAGTTGTACGAACAAACTCATAAGAAACATCGAGAATTAAACGAATGTATCAAACAAATCGAACAGGATATTGACGATGACATTCAATCGACAAAAAACAACTACGAAAATCAACTTACATCTCTTACTCAATACGCCAATCAATTAAACAATAATGTTACTACACTTCGAAAACAATACAATACAATCATAAGTCAAATTCAATCGCGTGATATCAAACGAAATACAATTGAAAATGAAGTTAATGAGCTAGAAAATCGTCAAATGGATTTAATTGAAAAACTTGAGCATTTTCGTTTTAGTACGAAATAAAAATACGTAGTTTTTGTTTTCAATTGCTTCTCTTTTCTCGTTCTTAGTTATTAAAAAGAAAGAAGATCGTATTGGTATTCACGATATGAAAATTCATCGTTTACAACAACATATTCTTCATGTTGAAAAACGTAAATATGTTCTCGATTATAAAACTAAATCACTCTTAGAATATATCGAACCAATCGATCAAGAAATTCTTAAATTAAAAGCAAATAATCAAAATATCGAACAGCAATTAACAGCAATTAAACAGCAACAAACGAATTATCTTTCGAAAAAAAATCATTATGAAAATCAAATCAATGATTTAACAAAAGAATTCAATCAAATTCGAAATCAACATAAAATCATTTGGAAAACAGTTCAACAACAAAAAAGTTCAACAAATTTTCTTCTCGTAAAATAAAATTTCACTCCCGTTTTATTGATTGCATTTCATCAGATTTAATCAAGCAAGCATTTGAATATATTGAAATTCACTGTACATCCGATATTGACAATGCCATAGGTCAACATCCTCGTGAACGATTGAGAATTTTTCTTGAAAATATCTGTCAAACAATAGAAAACGAACAACAATTAGAAATTCAACATTCAAACAACGAATGGAATCATCAACAAAAATGGTTGATTAATCAAGTAAAGTTTCGTAAGAAGAAAGAATCTAACCTGTTATTAAAATATAGTTACATAATCTGTCCAAAACGACCGAAAAAAATAAGCAAATATTCGCTAATGCTGAACGTGAGCATCGTAAAGGTAAAAATGAATGAATGAAAAAAATGTTCTAATCGATTTTAATTGTTCAGCTCTTGCACCATTTATTAACCAACTACGAGATTTACATAATTTATCCGATGAAATTGAAAAGAAAATTCGAAAACATCTATCGTTATTAAAAATAAAATCGACTGAAGAAACCAATTTTCTCGAACAGATCTCGCCAATTCTCCATCAAACAGATCAATATCATCTCATTTTAAATCGACTCAAACAACTTGAACATCAAATCGACATTCAAGATCGACAAATTCAATTACTCATTTAAACTTGAATAAATCAATCGATGATTATTGACAGGTGTTCGCTCTGTTTTTTAAAATAACGAATCGAAAACGTGCATGAACTATATTCAATAGTCATTCGTACGAATAATATATATCACGTTAGTTTTGTCTCTCTTACATCAGTGCCAAGACATCGTCGAGAGAGGAGTCAATTCTTTCTTTTCTTCGCATCGAACGCACACAAACGAATTTCGTGTTGAGCACGTCTATTCTACTACTTCTATTTGACCTCTGTTTGAAATCAAGATGATGTTCGTAAGTATTGTTCATAAAAAAACAAGAGACGAATATTTAACGATTGAAGAAAGAGAAACACTTGAAGCGAAATCTTTTTAAGACAAATAAACAGCACGTTTATTTTGCTTTTGTTGATTCCGATGGCAAGGTGAGAATTAAATATCATTTTCATGTACAAACAAACATCCACTACACTTTTTTTTTTTATCAACATTTGTATGCACGACTTAGGCAGAGAAAAAGAAAAAAAAATCTTTTTTTTTTTGGTATACGACGAAAGCTAAAAGAATTTCGTTCTTTTTTCTTCATGTTTCTCTCTTATCTGTGTACATAGAATCTTATGATTAAGGTTTACTTCATCAAATAACTCACCACCAACATCATACCTAGTTACATCAAATAAAAACACAAGAAATAAATTACAATTATGACATCATTAACTCAATTTCCATCGGATTCATATTCATATTTAAGCCCAAAGACATCATCATCACCATCAGCGCAAGCAACTTGCAATTCATGCAAACGATTGCTCTATTCATTCGAAGAAGTTTTAGTTTGTAGGCATACAAAAAAAAACTCATGATGTTCTTTTTTTTCTATTGTACCATTTTCTTATCTTTAGGTCGAGTATGTCATGGTTCATACCATCGACGTTGTTTAAAAAACGAACCTTATTCTCGGTATGGAAATTATGAGAAATTTATCTGTGAGTCATGTCAACATCCAACATCACCCACTACTACAACTACTACAACTACTACAACTAATAATAATAATAATAAGAGTCGAGCAAGTGATAGTGATGAATACGATTCCGATCAATCACCTTCAAGAAATCGTACAAAACCATTTGAACAAACTCAAACACATTTAACAAGTCAAACATCTGATTTAGATGATTATCTTCCAACATCTTCTAACAAACAAAATGGCAAGTGAAAGATTACGTCTAAACGTGATCAATATGTTTTTAACACATCTAAATCCTTCAACAAATAAACTGTCTCATTCTCTCTTTCGTTTACACAGATCAATATCATGATGACGATCGAACAAGTTCATCACGAACTCAACAACAACAACAACAACAACAACAACAGCAACAATATGCTTTAGATAGTGACGAAGAGAATTACGAACAATCGAATATGTTCCATGCGAATTATCAGTATACACCATTGAAAGATTATGCAGCATCGAAGAGTCAACCAACGAATTATCAGAGTAAGAAAAATGACGTGAAAGTTAATTGATGAGATTCATTGAAGAACGAGATTGTAAAATATTTAGAAAACCGTGAGATCGAATGGCAAAAAGATATTCTTAAAACACCGAAAAAATCGGATTTAATTTTTTTCACACTTTTTTCTCGTGAGTTTGTTCATACTAACATTCGTAGTCATTTGCATGTTAATTCAATTCGAGAATGAAGAAAAGTGATAATTCGCCCATTTATTTTTAGACTCTCCAACAGTTTATTCGAATCAAGAATCGAAACCTCGATATGGCGGTGGTTTACAATATTCGGATCATGGTTATGATCCCGTAGTTACACGTGCAGTAGACCCACCGTCATTACGATCGAATCAGTATTCAAGTCCAACTGTTGATAATCTATCAGCTCATAATCGTCAACATAGTTATATTAGTACGACGAGTTTAACAGTCAATGAGAAGCCAATTCGTCAACAAAACAGTACTCAACTGCCGCCACGAACGTTTGTTCATTCTCATTCGCCGCAAATTCACGAGAAATCTGTTTCTCAATCGCAACTTGATCGGTATTCGACGACAGGTAGTGATTCAGGTGTAGGAACAGTTACATCGATATCGAATAATCATTCTCGATCTCAACAAGATCAATTAAATCAAAATTCTAAACAAGAAGTTTCCGAAGAAAAAATCACGAACCTTGTTCAAGAATTAGGCAAACAATTCGAACTTGGCACACAGAAATTAAATGAAAAATTAGAAAAAAAATTAAAAGATCTTGAAGAAATGATTAATCGACAAACATTTATCATTCAACGGCAAGATCAAGTTATTGATGATTTAAGAAAACAAATCCTACAAATTGAAAACGAACGAGATAACTATCGACAACGTTTGTCGTTACATGAAAAACCAGATGAACCTCCGAAAACAACAAATCCTATAAGAAATCAAATCGAACAAGATCAACAAGTCGAACGAAAAGTATCACAAGCATCAACAATTGTCTCGGAGATTAGTAAAACATCAGCAAAAAAGGTTTGTTTTCTCGAACAACAATTCATCCCAAAATTCGATTTCTCTTCTACGTAGACTCCTGCACCACGTATTGAAAGTCAACGTGTTGTCATTTACGACGAACGTTCGCTCTCAGGATCATCGAAACCAGTAAAAAAAATTACAGAAATCCGTAAACGTGCAGATTCATCCGTATCATCGACATCTTCTACTTCATCAACATCAATTCCAACAGCATCTGAAAAACTCGCATCATCGATTCCGATTGCCGAACCGTCGCCTGCATCGAATCGTCTCAATCATATCACCAATCAATCATCAACTAAAGAACAAATAGCAGCAGCAACAACAACAACATCATCAGCAGGCAACTACAGTCTTCCGCAAGTTCGTCGACAAGATCGGCCACATCTCGGCGAGCCCATATCGATGGAACAACAACAAGTTATTACAAGTGTTCATTTCGATGATAGTGATGACGATGATGATAATGGCAAACAAAAAACTAAAAATGTTCTCAAACCGAAACGTTCGGTTTCATCATCATCATCATCTTCGTCTTCGATTCGATTACCGGCTTCAAAAACAAAATCGAATCCAGTTACACAAAAACAACCAACAAATCTAGTTCCAAATAAATTCCCCAGTTTCGAAACATTGCAAGAATCCTTTCAAACCGATCAAGAACCTCGATTAAGCACGAAAACAGGATCGCTCCAGTTCGGAAAGAAACCAATGCAAGATGACGACGCAAGTTCAATTCATTTGACACCTGTCGAATCGAATTATCCAGCTATTCAAGCGAATGCTTCGGTTAAAGGTTGGCTTCGTAAACAGAATCGAGAATCATTTCTCAAACGAATCGAACGTTATTATTGTGTTTTAACAACGAATGCGCTTCTAATGCATCGAAATGAACAAGATCGAACACCGCAAAAAGCGGTTAATCTTCGAGGTAAATAAGATCAAAATATTCAATCAAATCAAACCGAAAAATATATAAAAATTCTAGGAGCAAAAGTTTTCTATTATGATGATTCGAAATATGGTCCATCTCTTGAATTAACATGGTCGAGTTTAGCTAAAGATGAAAAACATTATCATGTAACATCGATAGTTTATTTCATTTAAAAAAAAACACAAAAGACAAACTTTTATCTCATTTCATTTAGTTATACGCACCAAATCCACAAGAAGCTGAACGATGGGTTAGAGGCATTCAAACAGTTATTCATAATTTAGAAAACAGTAAGCAAAGAAAAACAATCGATCTATCCCTTTAATAATCATTTCAATAAACTATAGGAATATCCGGAAATTTTCCTAAAAAACGATATCCATAGTAATTAAGCTCTGCTCTCCATGCTTACCCTCAATTTGCTTTTATCAAATAATTATCTTGGTTCTTTTTAATTTAGAAAACGGTTGGCAACAATATCGTCTAAACATTTGAAATTGTCCCATCCCATGACTAACTTTCGAACTGTATCATTTCATTTTTATTACCTATGCTATTCTTCTTCTTCTTCTTCTTCTTCTGCTTAAGTATTTATTTAAATAGAATTTTAAAATGCGCGTGCAAATCGAATTTTTTTTTCTTTGTTCGTTTGTTTTTCTTCGAAATATAATGAAAAATGAAGTTTTTCGATGGAAATTTTAAATCAAAAATCGATTTGTTGTTTTGGTCATTGTTGTCGAAAGGAGAAAAAACAACGAAATCTTATCGAAACAAAGAAGATTTCGAATGAAAAACCTATGAAAACGAAGCCGTTGGCACAGTCTGAGTTTTTAAATGAATCAATTTTTTGCGGAACTATAACTGAAATTTATCACGATCCATGTGTTCAATTGACTGTACAAAATGGACCTGATTTATCCGAGAATATAACGAGAAAATCGACGAAAGTAAACATAGATCATAATGATGAATCAAAACAATCAGAAAACGATATCCTCGAGAGTTACAGTAGAAATCGATGCCATTTGAAAAGTGTTTTTAAAACTATTTTTGTTTTTGATAGATTGGAATTTACCAACGGCATCTGATCAGAATTTTGAACCTTACAGTAGAGATTTTTTTGAAAAATATATCGAAATATTTCACAAAACGTTATAGACTGGGATGATGTCGAATATACAATACCATTGCAAGGCAAATCATCATCGAAAAGTTTGTCTTAGGAAATAATTTAATTCATTCGGATTTGATTAGATAACACTTTCTTGTAGAAGGTCAATCGCAAGTAAACGATGATGACGAAACATCGAATACAAAGCTTGATTCACAACAAAGTTTTTCAACTGCTGTTTCACATGAACCAGTTAATCATGATCATTCACAATCACCGAGTTCTACCAATGGAATGTACAATACATTCAATCAAGTCCGTGCTACTTATGATGACATGTAAATTAATCAAATGCATTCCTTTTCAAACGAAAAACTTTTTGTTCTAGAATAATTTCTTTTCGATATCTATTCGAACGTTTTCTCAACTTCATGAATTCATCAAAGCATACCAATCATAAAATCACTAGAGATACATATTCATGGTCAACAATGATTTCGAATGAATCATTGAATTCCGAGCAATTTCATAACTTAGGTCCATGGTGGGGTCGACGTGATACATGCGATCAAATGCCTACCACATTTATCTTTTCTGATGAACCATTGATGAATAATCAACAAATATGCTTCTGGAACTATTCGAACTGTAAACAATAGATTGACTCTCTCTCTCTCTCTCTCGATCTATCTTTTTGTAATTAAACATGAACGGAGTCGATCAGCATGAAGCTAGTAATAACATATCATTAGGTCGAAACCACATAAACGTATGATGTATTTTTAGCACTTGTGGTTACACCATTAAAACAAAACATTATTCTCCAACGTCAGTAGTAATCACTGACCTCATCGACATAAGACGATGATTTGCATTGATTTGTTTTCTTTTGTTTATTTGTAAATTTTTGCATCAATGAATCGTATCGAAGTAGAGAGCTCGATTCGATGTTATTCTTTCTTGTTAATTATGAAGTCTATGATTATGATGTCATTTTGATTTCGAGCTGACGGTAAATCTAAATATGTTTATTTAGACATCATGATGTAATCACACTTGCTTTCTATTGTCTAAAAACATGTACTGTTTTCGATAGGAGAAAGAAAAAAACAATCTTTTGTATTTAACTTGAGATGTATACACATATATTCATGTGTTCTATAATAAAAAAAGAAGAGAAAGAAGGTGATTGATTATTCTCTTCTGTTTAGATTTCTAAGTAACATCTTTCGATAGATTGATGTTCAATAAAACGAGGGATAAAGAAGATAGAAAATGATTTCTTTCTTTTCTCGTTCACTCCGAGTTGTTATACAACGTGCTGCCGTATTGCATTCGACATTTTCTTCTTCGCTCGTCAATAGATTGCTAATCCTTTCCACACTTCGCATCGTTATTTTGTTTCTATTTCTCGCCCATAGATTTGATGACATCATATTGATTTTAAAGAGATCAAACAATGGATGCTGATCTAGCAGAAAAACTTCATCGACGATTTCGTCGAATGGAATCGATCGATTCATCATCGGAATGTTCATCATCGAATGGTAATGGAACAATCGATGAATTCGAGTTCGATTATTCAAGGCCCGTTGTTTTCAATCCATTTCTTGAATATAATGAATTTTCAAGAAAACAAATTCTAAAACTTATGAATACTTTCGAAAAGTAGGATATCGAATAGGTAAAATAGTTGATTTGATTTGATTGTTTTTTATTTGAAGATTTGATACAGATAAAGATAAAGCTCTTGATTTTCATGAATTGAAATATATGATGGAAAAACTCGGTATCCCTCAAACGCATTTAAAACTCAAAGAAATGATTCAACGAGTCGATGAAGATTGCGATGGAAAGATATCATTTCGTGAAGTAAGTAAAAATTTCAATGTGAACTAAATTGTTATATTATGTTTTTTGTTTCAAAGTTTTTATTAATTTTTCGTAAAGTTCTCACCGAAAATCCGGATAAATCATCGATTTTCTCTCAATTCTATGCTCTCATTTTTGAAATCGATGTTTCAAAAGAAGGTGTTTCTGGTGCCAAACATTTCTTTGAAGCCAAAGTACGTCATCATCTTCTATCACAAAGTTATCATTTCAAAATTTATTCTCTTCAGGCAGCAGCAATCAATGAAAGTGATAAATTTCATCGTGAAATTCGTCAAGAACAAGAAGAACGTCGTCGAGTTGATGAAGATAAACTTCGTCGTAAATTAGCTTTTCAACATCGTCTGGCTCAATTTCAATTCTAAACACTGTGATATTTCGCTTATACTCTCTCTCTCGCATAGAAACTCATTATTTATCACAGATTTTGTTTTGTTTTTCGTTCGTTTCAAATTAATAAATCATTTTCATTCAGATGTCGAAATTTTATTAAATACAAAAGAAAAAAATATCATAAAACCGAGTATGTTTACATGCATGAAAGCCACAATCGAAGCTGTGTTGAAAGAAGAAGAAGAAAAAAACATTCGTCATAGAAAAATACGAAAACTTTAAAAAAAAGAGGTTGAACAATTCGTTTTGATATTAGTGACATTTACTGACATGCAGTATTACTTTCACAAGCACACGACGAAGAAGAAGATTTAGTTGTGATTGATTTTTTCGAGTGATAAACAACATTTACGAGATACTTATCTGGAATGTTAAATAGCTTCTTTCTTTCTTTCTTTCTTTCTTTCTTTCTTTTTTTTTAAGATGACGACTACAGAAAACAAAAAGCAAAGGAACTGTTTGTTGAAATAATTAAGAAAAAATAAAAGAACGAAAAAGAAAAACATTTCTATTGCTAAAAATTAGATTCGATAGACAAGATTTTTTCGCTCCTGTACATCCAAATCTTTCATATCCTCGGTAAGACTGCCGCTCAGTTCGGTGAGCAAGAAATCCATTGTCTAGAAACATTCACATAGGTACAAAAATATCGAACGAACAATTCACTTTCCGAAAAACAAAAACAAAACATTTGCAAACATTCTCTCTCTATGTACTTACAACATTCATGTACGAATTCATGTGAAATTTTTTCGTTGCATAATTATCTAATGTTCGAGAACGATATTCGTCAATTCTATGGCATTGTCCAATTAAATTTTGAAGTAATGTTACTAAAACAACGGGCGTATGTATGTATGTACTTTTTCTTAATGATTTGTTTTCTTTTTATGATGTTTTACCGTCTAATAAACGTGATAGTTCATCATTATCAAATCCCGAATCTGTTTGCTTGAGATATTTGTATATCAAACGATCGAGACACACGGCATCCAAGAGTTTATTTTCAGTATAAGCTGCCATTTGTGGATCGACTCGTTGTGTATTGTATTGAGTTCGATAAATTGTTTCTGAATACGAATCTCGATAAGTGTCAAGTCGAGGCTCAATTGCAAGTGGAACACTACGAGTCTGAAGAAGAAAACGAAAAGAAAAACAATTGAATTCATTATTATCGGTTTGGTTTTGTTTTACACGAGTTGTTGTTAAAGTTTGATAGCCTAAATCTCCGGTTAGATTATTGATATCGTGTTCGATTATTTCTTGATTGACATCCGCTAGTAAACGTCCTTGAACGTCTGCTGGAAGTTCATGAAAACGAACACGATTCATCGGATTCATCGGAGCTAGAACAGGTGGTCGTTGATAATCTAATTGGTGTATCCATTCATCAGAAAATAAACTAAATTCGAACGATGAAATTTGATTTAACAGTTCGTATGAATACAGACTGTGTTTCTGTTGAATGAAGTTGTTGATTTCTTCGTTGATTTAATTCGGCATAGTATCGGTCGAGTTCAGATTGATACGATCTTCCACCCTTACTTCGACTCTTTCAGAGAGAAAGGGAAAAACAATCAATCGAATAAATTCTATCGGTTTGTTTTTTTTTTACTTCTTGATCAATTTCGCGAATGACTTCTTTGAGAATATCGGGTATAAATTCATCTTCAACATACTTTCCAATAAAATTCTCAACATAATCATTTGCAAATGCTTCATTTTTTCGTAAATAAACATAATCACTCGGTCTCTAGAGATACGAAAATAATTAGACAACGATATATTTCATGAAAACTGATCTCGAGTGAATAAGTATTTGATTTCATGTCGAACAATACAAACACACAGTGAAAATTTTAATTAATTAGAAAACACATACACGATAAAAACGTGGAGATGTCAATGAATCAATTCGTTCGAAATGTCTATATTGTGAATTGGGTATGCAGATAGGTGATAAGCGACGTGCTGGCAAACGAAAACTAGCTGTAGGATAGTTACTCACAGGCGGAGTGATCAGATTTGTTAAGCGAGGAACAACAATGTAGGGCTAGTGAAAGATGTTGATTTTGTGCGAAACTCGATACGAAATCAATTTCAAATTACTTTCTTTTGTCGATAATTAAAACTTGATAATGGTGTTGGATATCGTCGCATGAGATTCAGACTTGCATAATCCGTTGCAGTCACACCCCAAGTATCAAGATTTATACCTGGCGAACTTTAAGATCAACATTCGCAAATGAATTAACTTTTTTTTTGTTGTTTTTCAATCGACTTACTAGAAATCGCTAATGATCGGCAATGGACTCGCTATCCGACGTAGATTGAGATTATTTCGATAGAATCCTATAGTCGGTGATGATGCTAATCTACAACACAATCATAATTTCTTTATTCGTTTTTTTTTATTGATTTAAGTCGATTCATTTGCATACGCTCGTAGTCTTGGTGGCGTTTGCACTGGACTGTAGTGTTTTCTCATTGTCACCGGTTGAATATCACTAGGCTGTTTTTGATTGAGATATGTGTCATGATCGACCAATTCGAAAGGTCTTCGTCTGGAGATCAACGATGGTTTCAGCATGGCGTTTTGAGATTTACGCTCGGCTCCGTAGCTAAATTCGTGTTTGATTTTTATTAAGATTTCTCTTTGTCGAGATTGTTTCTCTTTTTTTTTCTTCTTCTTCTCTTTTGTCTCTTTCTTTCTCTCTGCGTCGTCTTATTTGTATATGCTAATGAAAGAAAAATACAAGTACCTTTTTCTAATTTCTTTCGAATTGTTGATTAATCTTGAACGAGTCTGTTGGTTTGTTCGTTTTTGTGTTTGAGATTTAGGAAAATTTCTCGTCGGATTTTGCAACATTGTCGCCATTTTATGCGCATACAAACAAATATTTACCTTTCTATTATTTAAATGATGCTCTTTTCGCCAAAACGGTATTTATACTTCAAATTGATCGAGTGTCATTTTACGGCCGATGTCATGGTTACGCAAAAGATTTCTTTTTTAATTTACTTTCAATCGTTTTTCCTTTGAAAATAAATGATTTACGTTCAGTTGAATTTCGAAAATTCGATTTTATTTTTAATAAATTTTATTTTTAGATTGACTCTATTCGATTGGTCGTGTTTTTCAACCAATAGAAGTCATTGCATGACTCAATTGTTAATAATAATAATAATATAGAAAAAAAAGATTTGTTTGCTATTTAATGTTCTGTTATCTTCTTGTCTAGTTTGTCGTCTTTGATGATTGTGATTTTATTATTCTCTCCATTCGACTATTCAAAGTAAGCATTCAAATACGCAGATCACCGATATCATTTCCTAGTTAAAATCGGTATGTACAAATACGAAGCAATTGTTTGAATAGATTTCTTCTTCTTGTTCTAAAGTAAATATGCAATCTCGTTCTTCTAGTTTGACTTCGTCTTTGTTTATGCAACTTTGTCTCTAGAAATTCATTTTGCTTTTCATTCTCATTCAACTGTACGTTGTATGATTTCAGTTTTAGCCTTCGTTCTTTTTCTCGTGCGTATTTTATTTATACCTGTAAGTGAAAAAGAGGAAAAAAAAGATTGAAGAGAACTGCCTGTAGAAATAGAACATATAAAAAAACCCTCGTTTGTAGTGTTGTCGATCGACGAATACTTGTCACCTGTCGTCGAATCTTTCTCTCCCTCTCTCTCTCGCGCTCTGTTGTGCGCTCTTTCGAAAAGTGTAGTATATTCAATGAGTAATAACAAGTGTTTCATTGCATTACTTTTTCATTTCGTTTTTATACAAGTGAGCAGAGTAAAAGGAGAGGAAGAAAAAAAAAGAAGACAAAGAGGGAAAGAGAAAGAAGAACTTTCTTTTTCTTCGTCATATAAACAAAACTTTCAATTATGAATGAAATTTATTGGCATGATAAACGAAGTTTATCTTCGAAACAAATTTCCAGTCCACCACCACCGACACAACCGAGACGAGCCTATGAATCTTCATCAACACATCGAACGCAAACCGATGTTCACATGACAACAAATCGAACTCCCTCGTCATCGTACACACCGTATTCATCTGAACGGCAATCGAATTTTCCATATACTTCCAGTTTGTACGGTGTCTATCGGCAAACAACACCATCGATTGTCACGTCGCCAGTGCCATTGCATCCGAGTTCGAATCGATATCAACCTCAACAACGGCAAATCTCTCGAAGTCTGAGTGAAGATTATTATACGAGAAAATATCAAAATCTTGATGGGTTCTATCATGATGGAGTTTATACCGATGATGATGAAGAAACAAGTTCGTCTGGGTATTTTAATTACACCTTCGGTCAAATAGGTGTAAGTGAATAGAAAAACACACGAAGAGAGAGAGAATAGAAATTATATATTTTTCCTCACGAGAAATCAACGAGTTTTGTTTTCTATTTCCTAATATTTGCTTTTCAATCTAATCCTTAGATCTATAGATTTTATAGCCACAATATGAAAACTAACGATAAATATGTTGTTTTTATGCGACAGATGGGCGAATCTTAGTCATTTATGATTTGAAAAATATCTTTTTTTCTACATGATATATCTGCTATCGAGATTTAATAGGCCGTGATAATGTTTTTTTCTCCTTGTCGTCGTCTTTTTTTTACAACTGACTATAATCATATAATGAGTAGTTATTATTCATTTTAAAGAATCTATGTCTATCGAAAAGAGAACGAAAAAAAGCAAAGTATGTATTTCTGTATTGACATTAAAGTATCAGTTTCGTGTTTCATTTCGAGTCGATTGTTTTCGGGGGGGATTTTTGTTTTATCTCTCATTTGAAAGACGTAGATCTATCTATTCAACTGACAAAAACGATGACTAAACTGATCATTGAACAACAGATAAAATAAGGTCAATATGTCATATTCGAGTTCTTCTTCTTCTTTTTTTGTATTGAGTGTTGATTTATAAAAAAAAAGAGAGAATGAATGAATGAAAAGAAGATATGCATGTGTGCGTGTAGGCCGAATGACCTTCAGTTGTGATTACGCGTATTCTCTCGTCCGTTTGGCCAGACACTAAAAAGAAGAGAGAAAAAATCTTTTACTAGATTGAAACGAAGAAGAAGAAAAAAATGCGAAAGAAAAAAGAACGAAGAGGAGGAGAAGAAAAGAATGTGAAAAGAAATACAACGAATTTTTATCATTCGTATTGAGATATTTCTTTGGATTATTGGATGTAAATTTGCAAGAGAAATAAGAAGAAAACAAAAAACGAAATGGGCTCGAATAATTCTCGACAACTGTCGAAATCAAAAGAAACATGTGCTACATATTCATCTTCTGTTAATAATATTAATGATGAGACACGAGATATTGATCAAGAGGTATGTTTACAATTGTTTTATGAATAGATTACAACAGTCAAGTGAATGAATTATTACCCATTTGTTTCTCGTTTTTTTTTCTGCACATTCATAACGATCATGTGCGCGTACATAAATTGCGTGTGATTGGATTCACAAGTGCCCTCTTCAACCTTGGGCGATTCGATTTATTTCAATTCGAGATTTATATATAATTTCTTTTTTTTATTTCCTCTCGTTTCATTTTTAAAGTACTTGCTCTTTCTGTTTCTTCATATATACATACTATACTATATGTACTCATACTCACTGATAAGAAGAAGAAGAGAGAAAAAAAACGACTGAGTTGATTGTTAAATAAATATATTTAGAGACATTTAATTTTGATTTTCTTTTGAAGGATGTTGTGTCACCTGTTTCTTCACCAATGGCAGCATATAGAAATGCAGGACTCTTAAATTCGCCTACTACAAATAATAACAATAACAACAACAATAATAATAATAACAATACGCCAAAAACTCGCTATCGTCAACAACAATCGTCTACATTAAATCGTGACGATTATGATTATTCAACGTCATCAACAAGATTCAATCATCAGCAAAGTCATAAAGCTTTAACAATGCCGAAAAATCATTATCAAATTCAATCGTCTGTATCGAAAGATTTTCTTCCGAATGATAATGGAGGAGATTATTTAGCAGCATCATCGTCATTCGAAACCGATTCGAATTTGAATGAACCATCGAAACGGTTGAATAATAATGTCAATGGCAAATTCTCCATTCCAAAAATGATTCGACAAGGTTTTTCAACTTGGCGTACACGTCGAAAACAATCATCGACATCGACACCACCGCCAGCACATCAATCGAGTGCATCATCATCTTCATCATCAACTGCAGTTTATACAAATGCTCCGATATCTCCACAATCGACATCATCAACAGCTGTTCGTTCGGCATCAGTCGATTCGATTACGCCTGGAACATCCTCACAACGAATCATCGTTACTGAACCAGTTAATTTCAATTCAACACGAGCAAATAGTGTCGATAGTGTAACTGTCGATTTCGATCGACCACCACCACCACCAACAACAACTACACGAACACATATACCGCCATCGACATGGACGAGTACAACAAATACGACAACTAGAACATCTCCGACAGTTACCGAAACAATATCTCGACCAACACCGGTACCTGTTGCTCGAGTATTACCTGTACATTTTACTGAAAATAGTAGAATACCAATAGTACGAGCTACTCCTCCTCCTCCTGTGCCACCATCACAATCAACATCTCTTGCATCACCGCCACCTCCACCTCGACCGCCGAGTGCACATACTAAACCAGTGGAAACAATGAATACGACGCCAACTGTCACAAACACGCCGGCAAATCCGTCTCGTATTCCACCACCAGGTGAATTGTTGAATTTGTACTTTTTTTTGGTTCTTAACAATTTCTTTTTTCGATTTTTAGTTGCTCCGAAACCGGATATTAATCGTCTAACACCAATTCGCTCAAATTATCTCAATAATACAAATCAGCCAGTATCAACTGTTAATCAAACACACGTGCCACTTCATCCATCACAACTTATGACAGCAACAGCAGCAACAACAGCAACTACAGTAACAAATTCTCCTTCAAATTCTTTATTAACAAGTACAGCCACCACCGAACCACGGCGGTTTGGCTTAGGAGATCGACACCCAACAAATCAATTCCGACCTGTTCACGATAATAATCCAAACACAAATCTTACTCCTACTCCAGTGAATCGTCCACCAATAAATAATAATATATTAGCCTTACAAGAAAAATTTCAAGTTCGCTCATCACCTGTAAATAATAATACAAATGTTGCTCCATCTCCAATTCCAACGACAACATCCACAGCAATTACTACTGCTGCGACTGTTGTCCATCCTCCACCACCTGCTGTATCTTCAACAACCATCATCAATTCACCATCGACAACTCCAACTCCAACAACAACTGTTATACAAACGAACAAACATATCACTGTTCAAGAAATCGATACAACTAAATACGAAGAAATCCCTGCGAAAGAACCTGATCTTTCTCGTCAACCTGAAAAAAGTGCATTAAAAAAAGCCAATGGTATCAAACGTCGTGTTATTCCTGTTCTCCGCGAGGAACAACGTCCATCGCCTCGTCCTAGTCCAAAATTCAAGCCCGTTGTTCTTGTCAGTTCGCCATTGGCAACGACAATATCGAACAGCAATTCCACGTCGAGAAATAACGACGAACATAATTCAGATTATGAAACAAACGATAACGATCATATGTCTTCGGAAGATGATAACGATGATGATGATCCTAACGAACCGAAGAAACGTTTTGCTAATGTTAAACGTAATGATTCATTGGCACGTTTTCTCAAAGATCGTCCATTGCCAACGGAACTATTCGATAAACATATTCTTGTTAAGCCAGCTGATGAACGTCGAAATGAACGTGAAAATATTGAAACAAAATTAGAACGCAAATTATCATTGCGACCAACTCACGAGGAATTAGAAGCACGAAATATTCTTCGTGCGAAGACACAAGCCGAATTGATCGCTGAGAAAGAAGAAACAAAACGTTATTTAATACGAAAACTTAGTTTTCGACCGAGTGTTCAAGGTAAATCAATGAAAAACAAAAACGATTTTCTTCTTATTTTGTTTTTCAAATAGAACTTCGCGATCGTAAAATCATTCGTTTCTGTGATTATATCGAAGTTTCCGAATGCGATGATGTCGATCGACGTGCGGATAAACCGTGGACACGTCTAACACCTCGAGATAAACAAATGATTCGACGTGAACTTAATGAATACAAAAGTTCAGAAATGGAAATCCATCCCGACAGTGCAAAATACACACGTTTCCATCCGCCTTAGTATTTCCGATTTCTGTTGCTCATTTCATTGTTCTGTACACATTCTTCGATTTTTATTTTCGAGCAACAAAAAAATTACGCTTTTCTCTCCTTTCCATTCCATTTTTACTGTGATTCTTTTTCTTCTTCTATCGGACTCATAACTATACTTCTATGCATACATATTATTTTTGTTCAAATCTTTTTATTATTATTATTATTCCTATTTCGAACGCACGTATGCGTATCAATCGATCAAACAAACATAATTTCTGTGTATTTTTTTAAACTATCGTATATTGAGACCGGTTGTTCATTCCTTCTTTCCGCTGTTGTTATCGTTCATGATGAACGTTAGACTTGAATTCATTTCTTTCTTTCTTTTCTTTTTTTTTAATTGTTCAATTTATATTACATACACACTCAAAAACATGTAATGATGTTTATCTATAAATTTCGCATGTGTTCTTTCGTTGATAGAATCATGATTATTATTATTATTATTTTTCTTCTTCTCATTTATAAAAATGAAAAAAAAGACGAACAAAAAAAAACTAGCATTTCGTTTCTTTTGTCAATAATATGTATTTTTGCAGATTATCCTTGTAAAAAACAAAGCAAAAAAGTAAAATATGTCAAATGAAACTGAAGATAAATTTCAAGTTAGCACATTAATTGTAAAAGAAATCAGCGATTTCATCAATGAAAATCGCTTCGATGATGCTTTTACACGTTTAACATCATTATCCGAACGAGATATTTACGAACATACTTGGGATTTAACAACTTATCTTCTTCATCTATTGGAAAAGCCAACGGATAAGTTATGTAATGAATATGAATTATTTTCTCGTGATGGTATTACACATCTAGCCGAACATGGTAATCCACGTGAATTATTAATTATTATGCTTGAACAATCGGATCGATTTATATCAGATGATGAATATGCATTTCATATGAAGATATTTTTGACGATTATTAAACGTTTGCCAATAAAAACAAGTTTAATTACGAATTTAAATGATATTTATGCATTATTAGAATGTCATTTAACAACAATTCAATTGCCGAAAATCAGTAATGAATTTTCAGGTAATGATTTGTTAGTATTCAATCAAGATCAACGTGTCAATCGTTTACTTAAACTTGTGCAATTATGCGTTGAATTTTCTTGTCAAATTCGTGATTATTTCTCAACAATAACGCCAACAATTGATGTTAATCCATCACTTTCAAAAGCTTTACTATCAATTCTTCAAGAACCATTGATCTCACTTAGTTACGAACCAATTAATAATCAAGAAAGTTCATCGATGACATTAATTCAACCGTTATTAAATTGTTTATTTTCACTCAAAGCCAATCCTCTACAATCGATTACAAATACAACTCAACAATCCGTTTTCATCTATTTAATTCTAACAAAATCAAACTATTTTTCACGATTACCATGCGTCTATTCGCCATTGTTCTATCTTTTCCTAAGCATACCAGCTATTCAACATTTGAGTCACGATCGTGATCAAGTTATGTTCACAGAAAAAGCATCGGTTTTATTGTCGACTGTTTGCGCACGTTTAACACCGAATAAACAATTCGATCAAACAATCTTAGATAACGATGAATTTCATATACTTATCGATACATTAAAAATGTTAATGGTTCAATCACCAGCTCGACAATATGCACCATTAACAATCGGTGCCTATCGAGCTCTATTTCAATCATTTGATTCATTTGGTCGTTATACATTTCTTCGACAGCAATTAGCTAAAACATCATTAAATGAAGATTCCTATCGAACATTTCTTTGTACATTAGTTAAAGACGAATTTTTAAATGATTATCGTTCGGGAACAAGTGGAATCTATCGAAGTACAACATTATTTCAATTATTGGATTATCTTTGTCAATTACCGCATGGTATCGAAAGTGATCTACTTGAAATCTATGATTGTCTTTGTTCAACATTGAATTTTATTCGTTTTATTGGTCTAGTCGATAAGCAAAATATTAATCGAACATTAATTTGGACTGATTATTTAAATCGTTTCAATACGAACTTATTAAAACCATTGAGAAAATCAATTGATCTTGCTCGTGCACATTACAAATTAGAAATCAAGAATCGTGCAGATAGTTTGAAGAAACGTGAAGTCAAACAAAATCCACCAACAACAGATACTGAACTCTTAGTTGACAATACACCATTAGCTATGCCTAGCAAACAAGAACAGTTAGGAAGTTTACACACAGCTGTTACAAAATTTGATATTCTCGAATGTATTCTCAGTAGTCTCAGTGACACATTTAGTGGAACATTGTAATTGTTTTGAAGTGATTTCGTTTGTTTGTTATTGTTGCTGTTGTTGTACTTCTTTTTAACTACGTATTAACCGGTGAATATGTTAGGTATTAAAATTTTATTTTAAATAAACAGTTTTTTTACCATGTGTAACCCTGAAACATACACGCGCTTCTTATTAATAATCTCTACTTGTGATAGATGTCAGTGATAGTTTCACTCTCAGCAAGTCTTTATTACCAATGGTTTTTCATCAACCATTAAAATTATTTAAAGCATCCAATGTCGACATTCTTAAATTTATTTCATCTGTTTTTTTCTTTCTTATTCTTTCATCCAAGGATTTCATTAACTCTCTTCTTCTTTTTATAATTTCATCGTAGATAGACAAGTAATAATGTCATCAGCATCGAGTCAATCATCCGGCCAACAACTATCTGCACGTGAAAATAATCAATTCAAAAGACTTGTCGTATGTTTATTATGAAATTCTTGGGAATTTTTTACGAATATTTGTTCATTTTAATAGCGATTCTATGAACAGAAACAATACAAAAAAGGGTTGACATTATGTCGAGATATATTAAAAAAATATCCGATTCATGGTGGTCAGTATTCAAAATTCGAATCGATTGAATAAGAATGAAAGTTTTGAATTTGTTTACATAGAAACTTTGGCAATGAAAGGTTTAATTCTCAATTTTATGGGTAAAAAAGATGAAGGATTAGAAAATATTCGTAATGGTATTAAAAATAATATCACGAGTCATATCGTCTGGCATGCTTTTGGTCAATGGCAACGATCTGATGGCAAATACGATGAAGCGGTTAAAGCATATAAAAAAGCATTGGAACTTGACAAAATGAATCAAGTAAATAAAATTTTAAAAAAAAACTTGCTTTTAAATCAATTTTCTTTAATCAGGATAGTCTAACAATTCTTCGTGATTTATCCATTTTACAATTACAAATGCGTGATCTCGAGGGTTATAAAGTAATTTCTCGTTTTTTTTTTCATTTGATTTTATAGAAGAAATCTTTGTGTCAAGGAAACATGCCATCAACAGTTCAATCTCAAACCTGGACAACGTCAATCATGGCTTGGCTTTGCCATGTCCTATCATCTCTCGGGCGAATATGACATGGCTCAAAGTATTCTCGAAGAATTTCGAAAGACACTCTTGCATCGTTCGATGCCATTGTCTGATAAATTCTTCGACAATGAATATTCCGAATTATTACTCTATCAAAATCTCGTCCTACGAGATAGTCAACAGTACAATGATGCTTTACATCATCTTCAAATCTATGAAAAAGCGATTTTTAATAAATTAACATTGAAAGAAATTCTATATGAAATTTATCTACATTTGAAATCATTCGATCGAGCACAACTACTTGCTCGAGAATTAATCGAACGGAATAACGAAAATAAAAACTATTATTTTATGTTGGAAAAATCATTGAATTTAAATCATATCGACGAACGAAGAAAATTATACGATGAACTTATTGACAAATATCCAAAAGCTGATGCACCGAAACAAATCCAATTGGAATTACTTACTGGTGAACCATTTCGGCAAGTCATTGGATCGTATTTACAGCGTGGTTTAGAAAAAGGTGTACCAGCACTTTTTCAATCCGTGAAATATCTTTATTCATCATCAGAAAAAGTTCGTTGTTCAAAATTCAATTGAAAGTATTTCGTTTATTCGAACATTTCTTTTTCAAGACTCAGATTATCGATTCACTTTTACACGAATATTTAACTAATCTTAGCAAATACGGCACATTTGAAGTCCCGAAAGGTTGAACAATCATTTCGATTTCTTAATCATACTATTTCGTTATAAATAGACACGGAAAATGTCATCATCGAACCTCCGACAAGTCTTCTTTGGCTTCAATATTACCTTGCTCAGCATTCCGATTATCTCGGTCAACAAAGTCAAGCTTTTGAATATATCGATCAAGCTCTACAAGACACACCGACGTTGATCGAACTGTACATATTCAGAGCAAAACTCTGCAAAGTTAATATCGTTTTTAAAATAGTTTTCAATAGTTTTTGTTTCGTGTTTATTCGAATAGCATGTCGGTGATTTTCAAGCGGCTGCACATTGGATGAATGAAGCTCAATCATTAGACACGGCAGATCGATTTTTAAATTGTAAAGCGACGAAATATTTTCTTCGAGCAAATCAAATCGAACAAGCAATTGAAATAGTCGGCAAATTTACTCGAGTAAAATCTAGTTTTTTTTTTCGAAATTGAATTAATTTACAACAAAATTAGGCAAATTCTCAACCAGTAGATTACCTTCGTGAAATGCAATGTATGTGGTTTGAACTGGAAATGGCTCGGACATATCGTCGTTCGAAGAAATATGGTGAAGCTTTGAAAAAATGTCACGAACTCGAACGAGTAAACAACGCTGCCGTTGACTTTTATTTTCGGTTGACGTTTTCTGTTTTGTTTGCAGCATTTTCAAGAATTTACTGAAGATCAATTTGATTTTCATTCCTATTCTCTTCGTAAAATGGTTGTATGTGCTTATGTTGACATGCTCAATCTCGAAAGTCATATACGTGATCATAAATTTTTTCGACAAGCAGCTGAAATCGCTATTGAAATCTATTTGCATCTATGCGATTATCCACTTTCAGAAAACGACAAAGACCAATTGGCTAATCTCGGTAGATTATTCTTTCAATTTTTCTTTCGAATTTTCCATTCTCATTTTCTTCAGCTAATCTTTCGATTAGTGAAAATCGTAAACTGAAAAACAAACTTCGTAAACAGCAAATCCGTGAACAACAGAAACAAACGGAAACCAATCAACAACAACAACAACAACAAGCACAGCCTAAAGAGGAAAGTCCGTTTAATGCTGAGAAACTTGAACGCGTAAGAAGAAGAAACATTATCGAAAATTGAATAAAATCATTTGTTTTGTAGTGTGAAAAACCGCTGGATGAAGCGATGAAATTCTTACAAGCTCTCGAAAACTATTCGCCTCAATTTTTTCAAACGAATTTTCTCGGATTTGAAGTTTATTACCGACGAAGTACGCATAGCTAAATCGTTTTCAACGAATAAATCAATTTCTCATTTTCTTCATAGACAAATTTCTGCTCATGTTACGTTGTTTAAAACGTATGAAGAAGTCAGATGAAACCAATCCAAAATTACATTCATGTTTAATGAAATTTTTACATCGAAATTCGAGAGAGACAAATATGAATGAACAAATGAAAACGTTTATTAACAATGAATTAACTAGTTTTAATTTGAATATCGATCGAGATATTCAAGAAATGAATGAAGAATTTATGAGAAATCATTCGAATTCCTTAGCACATCGAGTCGAAGGTAAATACAAACACAACTGTTTGATTTTGTTTACAAATTTCGAGATTTATGTAGCTGCCAAAGTCATGCTTCTACTCAATCCAATCGACAATCTTCACGCAATTGAATATTTAACTAAACTTGATTCGAATTTTTCCGATCAAAATCTTCAAGTCTGCGAGATATTTCTCATTCGATTTCCTTATTCAACTATTTTTCATTTAGCTTTGCTCAACAATTTACGAAAATCTCCGAGCTCACATTTACGGTCCAATATCTTCATCGATTATCGAAACATATCGTCTCAATTGCTCAAATCTTTGGCCACAAGCTAATCTCTTTCAAGTCAATCCGTGATTTATTTTCATTGGCAATCTCATCGAATTTTAATGTTGTGATATTTGTTGTCTTTTGTGTTTTGTCAAATATTTTTTTTTCGTTTTCATTTACAATAAACGTCTAATTTCTAAATTTTATCTTCGTAGATAATCATATGTCGGAGATATCTCCGAAACGTATTCTCGTTCTTGGAAGTCGTTGGAGTGGCAAAACGTTATTAATCAAACGTTTCGAAGAATATTGCGCCTCGTCAAAGATCAATCCTGATGATTTTCTTTCGACAACAACAACAGTCGGTAAAATTCTAACAACGATTAAATACAAACGTCATCAAACATTCGAATTTCATGAACTTGGTGCAACGTTAAATTGTCTTTGGAAAACGTTCTATACAAGTACACATTTCGACAGAATCGTCTATGTTGTCGATGTCACACAACCGTGGTCAATTTCATTAACATTTCAACAATTAAAAGATATTTCGGAACAGATTTTAATCAAACCAAAAAATCTTCTCTTAATCTTCAATAAAACAAACGAAATTAATTCACTGACAAAGACTGCTCTCATTGAATTGTTAGATATTGATTCGATTTGGAAATCAGATGTCGATATTATCGAAACAAATGCACGAACAGGAATGAATATCTCACTTGTTTTTGAATGGCTATCTCGATAGAATCTTTTCTTCTTCTTTTTTTTTGTTTGAATAATAAATAATCTTTTATTTTAGATGACTGATCTCGATCAATCGGTATTATCTTCTCTTCATTGTATTCTTTCTCCTATATCAAAAGCAACAGGTTCAGCAACATTTCGTTTCAATGATTCTCTTTGCACATGTCTATTAAACGGACCGGGCGAGCTTCGTCAACAACAAGACGCTACCAATCGTCTTCAAATCGATATTACATTTCAACCTCGTCCAGGAAATACGCAAGTCAAAGACAAACTTGTCGCACAATGGCTTGAAACACTAGTTGAATCAACAGTTCTTACTGAATATTATCCACGTTCGCAAATTAATCTTGTCATTTACGAAGAACAAAATCTTTCCAATGAAGCCACACTTCTTGCTTGTTTAGCCAATACACTTTGTCTGACAATGTTAGACGCTAATTTACCAATGAAATATGCGTTCGCTGCCGTACCTGTTGTTCAACATCCAAGCAAAGGACTTCTTGTTTTGCCAACAACAAAAGATGAATTAGCATCATCGACATATTTTGTTCTTGTTTTTGAAATTACGTTGAATGATGTGTTAGCTATGCATGCGAGCGGAGAATTCGATATGAAGACACTTGAACAATCGATCAATTTAGCCAAACCAATAGCAAGAGAAATATTTCAATTCTATAGACAAGAATTAGAAAAAAGATTGACATAATTTAATAATAATAAATATGTTTTTCGTTTTTTCATAAAGAAAAAAGAATTGAACTCATGGCGACAAGATCTATTTCTAGATTATGTTTAAAGCTTATGCATCGACAGTCGATGAAAAAAATGAAGATAGAAAGCCAACAGAAAATAATAATAATAATGGTAAGTCAAACAAATGTCTGTTTGTCAAGAAAGAAAAGAGTTTTCTCTCTCAAGCAAATACTTGGCTAGAAAATAAATCATTCGCTATTGAACCGCCAACAATTTTTCCTTCGGTTTCATCTCAACGGCAAACAACTACTCCAGTACAATCGAAGGAAATTAAATCCGAAACAAAACTTCCGATTAAAAAGCCATCTGAATCGAAACCATTGATTAAACAAGAACCGCCGAAAGATACATTCTATGTCGATCGTCGTCGTGATCGAGCAAATCTAACTGTTCAATACACTCATGGCATTCCACGGTATGGTGTTAAGTTTTGTAATCAACGTGCACTTGGTTCTCGTGAGACGAAATCTTCGCGTAAACAACGAATTACTCGTTATTTTCATCAGAAATTCGATGATACAGATAATCATCCATCGGATAACTTCGTTCGAGTTGACGAACAACTCGAAACACTCAATCGAACAGTTCGTGAACAACCACATCTGTTCGATGCATGGAAAGATTTGATTCATTATCAATTCTATCTTTATAAAACAACGACCGATCAAGATCAATTACTCGCTCTCTACAATAAACAATTGTCGATTATTGATCGAGCTGTTGAATTAAATTCAAATCGTTTACAATATCGTTTATTACAGCTCAATCTTCGTTGTCAATCGCATCTATTCAATTCCGATTTGTTATTATCCGAATGGAAAAATCTACGAAAAGACAGTCTGAAATCCAGTGACGATCGAACGATCAACGAAATTTGGTCGTCCTACATTCAATTTCATTTAAATCACATCGAAATCTTTTCCATCGAAGGATTACACGAGATTTTTCAAGATTTTATTTCAACATATCTCTATCATCTTCAAACGAAAAGCGAAAAGGGCCGACGATACCTCATTGACCACATGTTAGGTAATCAACCCTTGAAATGTACCGAGTTTTTTTTCCACAAATAGAAACCGTTGAAGAACGAGCGAAAAAAAATTGCGAACGAATGTTTTTCTTGTTCTTTTCGTATAGATACATTGCACATATGGACGTGCGTTCTACGAGAGGCGGGTTATGTCGAACGGGGCCTGAGTATTTTTCAAGCTATGTTAAATATAAATACAGATTTTAACGAGAAAAATTTTCAAACGAAAGTGCAAAGTCTCGAACAAAATTGGAATACGGATCGACGTCGATTCGGTGAGAATCATGTACCCGAAGATTTAACGAGTTACATCGAAACCGAACTTCAACAAGTATCTCAGCAAGAAAATCAACTATTCGATTCGACATTTCGATCATGGTTAACTATCGAACAATTACGTTGTCAGTTTTATCAATCGAAATTCGTCAATCAATCGATACATTTCTATTCGAAATGTTTACAAACATTGGACGATCCGAGTCAACTCGACGATGAAATCGTTAATCTATCATTTACAAGACATATTCGACCGTTCCTATTTCAATTACTCGATCAACGACAACTCATTCAATTGATTATCTACTATCTCAATTTTGTCAATGGTTTACCTGAGTTTACCATTGTACAAGAGCTAGTTAATAAATTAAAAATAACACTAACAAATTCATTTCACGATCAAATCTTTCTCGAACAAGAATTCAATGAATTCACTCGATTGGTTCAATCGAAACCAATCGAACGACAATTTTCGTTCGAATATATTTCGAATATTTACGAGCAAATCATCGCCTTACCAGTATTGAAAACGTATCAAATCGAAATCATTCTTTTCTATTGGTATTTTGTTGCCGAAGACCTTCGACAAGTAAAACAACAAGGTACATGTCGCTCTCTTCGTTTCACTTGATTGATTCGACCTTCGATTTTATATTTAGACTCGTCGTTGTACAAGATTCGCCTGAAATCATTTCAAAATCTAATCAAAAAGTATTTATCTCTCGATGAATATCGAACATGTCTTCGTTTGTACACGCATTACGCACGAATCGAATCCGAATATCTTCAACGACGAACTGAAAGTCGACGAATATTCGATTTATGCTATCAAACAATTCGAACGAATGCCGAACAGTATTCGTCGTTTGACTCGTCCATTGATCTTTGCCATTGGTTAACAACAAATCTTCGTTGTGAATTTAATTTCCATACTCAATTCGATACAATGAAAAAGATCGTTTTCAATAATCAAAAATATCTTCCATTGAAACAAGATTTCAATTCAGAAAAATTCTGTTCATTAATTAATTTTGTTTTGAAAAAACTCTTTCCTACAACTGAATACAATGATATTATTAGTTTAATTCTTAATTGTTTAAAAAATGACAAGATCTCGAAATGGGATCAATCATCGACTGATAACAATTGGTCGAATTATCTCCGACAGAATCCATCGGTTTCATTCGAATTATTGTTTCTCTTTCTTAATTATTCATATTTATTAAATGATCCATTCGAAAAACTTCATCAAATTGTCACGCAATCGATTCTACCATTGATCACGGATCAACATCGAAAATTTCATCAGACAATGATCGATTCGATTATTCGTTTTTATCTTCTCATTCTTTGGAATGAATTATTCACTGAACGTTTACTATTTTCTCAATGTACAAATTATTTAAAAGAATTCTTCGATAAAATCTCCTATCCATCGATAATTCTTTTGACATTCACATCGATTTATACGTGTCTTTTGCCATTGTATGGAAATTATGTTAAAGAATTCGAACAGACAATGTTAAACTATGAATCAAATAAAAAAATCGAATATCGTTTAATCAATAAATATTTTGTCTTTCAAATGAATTTTAATCGACATTTCAAAATACAAAAATCGAATTTAATCAATGAAAAAATTCAATCCGGTTATGAACATCGTGTTCGACATATTCTTCGGCAATTAGTACAAGAATATCCATCCTATCGACATCTATGGAATTTCTATCTTGCCTTCGAATATTCATCGGTTAATAGTCAACGTTTGAAAGGCATTCTCTACGATGCAATGCAAAATTGTCCATGGGCAAAAGTAAAATAACATGAAAAACAAAACAAATAGTAAATTCAATCTCTTGTTTTCAGACATTCTATCTTCAATCGATATCACAAGCAAGTAATGAGCCTGAATGGAAGTTATTCGTTAATGTTATGCTTCGAAGCAATTTACATATTCTATTTTCTATTGAAGAATATGATCTCATGAAAGAATTATTCGATATGAAAACATAGAAAAAACAAACAAACCTGTGTATATTTTTGTTATTTTCTTTTCTTTTTTCAGATATGAAATAACTTGTTTTCTTGAAACATAAATGTATCGAGTTAATAATCTTCTTCAAACATCCTATTGTGTTCGTTCATCATTAGTTTCATGCAAACGTTTACTATCGTCAACGAAAGAACAAACCAAGAATAAATATGCAACACGAAAAATCAACAAATTACTAGTTGCTAATCGAGGTGAAATTGCTATTCGGGTGTTTCGAGCATGTACAGAAAATAACATTAAAACAGTGGCGATTTATTCAGCTGAAGACGAAGGACAATTGCATCGTATTAAAGCTGATGAATCATTTAAAATTGGCAAAGGTTTAGCACCGATAGCTGCTTATTTAAACATTCCGGAAATAATTAAAGTTGCATTAAAAAATGATGTCGATGCCATTCATCCTGGTTATGGTTTTCTATCGGAAAATGGCGATTTTGCTAAGGCATGTATGGAGGCAGGTATAATGTTCGTCGGTCCGACACCAGATGTTATCTATCGAATGGGAAATAAACTCAATGCTCGACAGGCTGGTCAGTTATTTGTTTGATTATGTTTTTTTTTGGAAAGAAAACAAAAAGTATGTTGAATTTTGATTTGTTCATCTAGCAATCGAAGCCAATGTGCCAATCATTCCTGGTACAGTCGATGCAGTTGATAATCTCGATGCTGTACGTGAATTTGTCAAAGAACATGGTTATCCAATTATGCTTAAAGCTGCACGTGGTGGCGGTGGTCGTGGTATGCGTATAGCAACCAAAGAAAGCGAATTAGAAGAAGCATTTCAACGTGCATCATCCGAAGCTAAAGCAGCTGTTGGCGATGGACGATTATTTGTCGAACGTCTTGTTACACAAGCTCGACATATCGAAGTTCAAATTATCGGTGATCATCATGGCAATGTTGTTCATTTATATGAACGTGATTGTTCAGTTCAACGACGTCATCAAAAGGTCATTGAAGTCGCACCGGCAACGAATCTCGATCCTGTCATTCGAGAACGTATGACAGCCGATGCCGTTCGTCTATGCAAACAGGTTGGCTATCAAAATGCAGGAACAGTCGAGTTTTTACTTGATAAACAAGGACGACATTATTTCATTGAAGTTAATTGTCGTTTGCAAGTTGAACATACGTGTTCAGAGGAAATCACTGGAATTGATATTGTACAATCGCAAATCAAGATTGCTGAGGGCGCTCGTTTGCCGGATTTAGGTCTTGAACAGGATAAAATTAAAATAATGGGCGCAGCTGTACAATGTCGAATGACAACTGAAGATCCAGCGAATAATTTTACGCCTGATGTCGGAAGAATCGATGTTTTTCGATCGGCAGAAGGCTTTGGTATTCGTATTGATAGTGCTTCAGCATATACAGATGCAGTTATCAGTCCATTTTATGATTCATTATTAGTTAAAGTTATAGCTCATGCACGTAATCATCAAGAAGCATGTGCAAAAATGGTTCGTGCTTTAACAGAATTCCGTATTCGAGGTGTTAAAACAAACATTCCATTTTTATTAAATGTTCTTCAACATAAAGAATTTCTCAACGGTTCGATAACAACCGGTTTTCTTGATGAAAATCCTATTCTATTCAAATTTGTTCCAACACAAAATCGTGCACAAAAATTACTTCACTATCTTTCGGAGATTTTAGTCAATGGTCCATTGACACCATTGGGAACAGATATTAAACCGATGGCTATCAAACCTGAGCTGCCTCATGTCAAACGAAAAGAAATTCCTGATGGTTGGCGACAAGTTCTACTGAAAGAAGGTCCACAAGGTTTTGCTAAAGCTGTTCGAAAACATTCCAAGTTTGTTTTAAGAAGAAGGAAAAACAAAGACAACATTTGTGTTTATCTTTGAAAACTTTTCAGAGCTTTGATTATGGATACGACTATGCGTGATGCACATCAAAGTTTATTAGCAACACGTGTTCGAACACGAGATTTGAAAAAATCAGCACCATTTGTTGCGAAGAATTTTTCGCAATTTTTTAGTTTAGAAAATTGGGGAGGTAATCGAGAAAGAGAGAAGAGAAAAACTAAACGATATCGATTTTTGTTTGATCTAGGCGCAACATTTGACGTTGCACTTCGTTTTCTTCACGAATGTCCTTGGGATCGTTTAGCTGAACTACGTGAATTAGTTCCCAACATTCCATTTCAAATGTTATTACGTGGCGCCAATGCTGTCGGCTACTCGAATTATCCGGACAATGTTATTGATAAATTCTGCGAAATGGCTGTCGATCATGGCATGGATATTTTCCGTGTTTTTGATTCATTGAATTATTTACCAAATATGAAAGTTGGTATTGACGCTGTCGGAAAAGCAAATGGTGTCATCTCAGCTGCTGTCTGTTATACGGGCGATGTTGCTGATACGACAAGAACGAAATATAATCTTGATTATTATCGAAATGTTGTTGATCAATTGGTTAAAATGGGTATCCATATTCTTTCGATTAAAGGTGAGATTGACTGGAAATGATGGATAAGAAAAAAGATGAAATAAGGATGTTGTTAGATATGGCTGGTCTTCTTAAACCACGAGCAACAAAAATGTTAATCGATGCGATCCGACAAAAACATCCCGATCTACCAATTCATTTGCATACACAGTAATTGAAGTTGAAAATTGCAAATCTTTCGTTTTTAATCCTTTCACGATTCTAGCGATACTGCTGGCACAGGTATTGCGAATTACATGGCAGCATTCGAAGCGGGTGCTGACATTGTCGATGTAGCTGTTGATTCCATGAGTGGTATGACATCTCAACCAACAATGGGTGGTCTTGTTGCAGCTTTACAAAATACGAAATATGATACCGGTGTTGACTTAAATAAAGTCAATGAATATTCAGCTTTCTGGGAACAAACACGTTTACTCTATGCACCATTTGAATGTACGACAACAATGAAAAGTGGCAATGCTGATGTCTACAAAAACGAAATACCTGGTGGGCAATATACAAACTTACAAGTAGATAATCAATTGTTCGAAAATGGAAATCTAAATTTTCGTTTTTTTTAGTTTCAAGCATTTAGTCTTGGTCTTGGCACACAATTTGAAAATGTTAAACAATCGTACATTGAAGCCAATCAATTATTAGGTGATATTATTAAAGTAACACCATCATCGAAAGTTGTTGGTGATCTTGCACAATTTATGGTACAAAATAACCTTCGAGCTAAAGATGTCAAAGAACGAGCCGAAGAATTATCATTTCCATCGAGTGTTGTCGAATTTATGCAAGGACAACTTGGTCAAGTAATTCTCGAAAATTGTTCGATAGATGAATTACTGTTTTTCGTTCGTATTTATTTAGCCACATGGTGGATTTCCTGAACCACTTCGTACACAAATGTTAAAAGGCAAAAAGAAAATCGATGGTCGACCGGGTGAAGATGCTGCACCGTTAGATTTCGATAAGATCGAAACTGAATTGAAGAAGAAATTCGGTGATGATATTATTCGAAAATGTGATGTCATGTCCTATGTTATGTTTCCAAAAGTATTAGAAGAATACATTGATTTCAAAAAGCAATATGGTCCAGTTGATCTCTATCCAACACGAGTGTTCTTTGTTGGACCAAAATTGAACGAAACGATGGAGTAAGAATGAGAGAGAGAGAGAGAGAGAGAGGAATGATAATTTGAATGGTTTGATTTTAGTATTGAAATCGAACGTGGCAAAGTTTTGCATATTGTTGTATTGGCTATTAGTGAACTAATGCCTGCAACAGGCGAACGTGAAGTATTCTTTCAAGTCAATGGTCAATTACGTTCGATGAAAGTCAAAGATAAAGCTGCAATTAAAGATCAAAAAGTACATCCAAAAGTTGATAAATCGAAGAAAACTCAAATCGGTAATATTCTTCGTTAAAAGAAAACGAAAACGATCAAAATTCGTTTATTTTCAGGTGCACCAATGCCCGGTCAAGTTCTTGACATTAAAGTCAAAGAAGGTGATTCAATTAAGAAAGGTGATACAGTCGTTGTCCTAAGCGCGATGAAAGTAAGATATTGTTCAAAAAATAAGATTTTTGTAATCATTCATTTGTTCCGAAATTTAGATGGAAACAGTCGTTAAAAGTACTGTTGAAGGCAAAGTTAAGCAAATACATGTTAAAGCTGGTCAACAAGTTCAAGGCGATGATTTAGTCATCGAATTAGAATAGACAATAAAACACTTTATTTACTATGGTTCATTCCTTTAATGATCTATTGGAGTTTATTTCTCGCAAACAAATTTCAGCTATTCTATTTTTTTTCTCGTTAAGTTTTGTACGGTGTTTTAGTTTAGTTTTGATATATATATATACACGTATATTATAAGCAAAATAAAAAAAGCAAAACATTTGTTTTGGTGAATCACATTTGATAGTTTTTGTTTTTGCTTTTTAAGATTAAACGATGATAACAGAAACGACTAATGAACAAAATAATTCAACGGATAAAATCCTTGAAGTAGAATAACAGAGATAATCCATCGATGAATTGATAAATTTCTTCACTCTAGGCAGCCGTTCGTAATACAGCTGTTCAAATGGGTTGTTGGACAGCTATTGATGATTATTTGTTGATTACAAGTATTCTACATCTACGTGATCTCGAACGTGTCTACGAACGTGTGAAATTCTCGATGAAATTTTCGTTAGATAATATTCGAGATCGTTGGAGATGTTTGTTATATGATCAAGCAATTTCCAAGTAAATCAAAAAAAAGATGACATAGAATTCGAATTTAATTTATTTTTAAGAATGATTATGAATAAAATTCAACAATTGTCAATGTCTCAAATTGAAAATCTACAAGTTCCATTGAATGATGATGAGGAACAATTAATCGCGACGATTCCATCGCACGTAAGAATATCTTTTGTCATCGAAAGAATCAAATTGAAAACATTCGATCGATCTGTAGACAATACCGAATTTGTTAGATGAACAATTAGATATATGTTTAAATAAAAATACAAGAAAATTCTGGTCAAATCGAACAATTGAATATTTACGTGAGAATTGGTTTCAAATGCGTAATGATGGGAAATTAAACGATCAAAAAGCGACTATTCGGCAATGTTTAACAGCTCAAAGTTTGAATTTCAAAATGAAAAAGACAACAAATTGTTATCCTTTCGTTCGATATAGATCATCCGACATCGAATAAACTAAGCAGTATATTATTACCATTTGAATTCGATTTATTATCTCGTAATTATAACTTTAAAACAAAACACAATTGATTTTCATTGATTAATTTTATTTTTAGGTGATAAAAAACAATTCGAAGATAAAACTGAACTTCCTCATGCACTTTTCCACGCCAATAATCGTCTCTATTGTATGTACACTGATCAAGTATGGATTTATTCTATCCGAAAAAACATCGAAATTTCTTTTTTTTACTATAATTAGTTAACATTTGGCACTGCTTATCCTAATCAACAATTCGACATTTCGTTTGATAATACAACTACCGTACATATTCAAGGATTAATCCTTCGTAAATCAGGTCTATTTTATGTTGCCAATAATGGTGAACACCCATTTCGTGTCAATGATGCATTACTTCACTCGAATGAAGCGAGTCCATTAGGTACTCGTGCTGTTATTAAAGTAAATTTCGATTTCATTTTAAAAAAAACACACTTATTTTATTTTATTTATCATAGATTCATGAACATACAATGACTTTTCAAGCAATTGAAATATCTCAATCATAAACTTTCTCTTTTTCTTTATTGCTCTGTGTTTGTAGACATTGTATAGAAAAAAAAAACAAGGAAACTTAATAAAATATAATTGACAACCAATATTTTTGTCTTGAACTTTCATCGACAATGCTTTTGGATACGATTAAACAATAGAATTCTTCTAGAATATGGAAAAGAAACGAACTGTTCTACAACCACCTCTACCAACTTTTGTACTTCGTTCGTTTCCAACAAGTGTTACATGCGTCAAATATGATAGTACTGATTCTACTCGACTGTTTGCCGGTGATCAACAAGGTTCAGTGTATTTGTACAATCTTCGAACACGTCTTCCAATCTATTCATTATCTGATGTACATACGTCAACTATTCTTGGTCTAAATCAACTCGATCAACTGAAACATCTCGTCACATTTAGTAAGGATGGTTTTGTTAAAATTTTAAATGAAAATGGTCAATGTCAATGGGCCTATCAAACAAATCATTGTTCATTCTCGAATTGTGATATTCTATCTTCGAATCTTATCGTTGTGCCTGTTGGTTCTGATCAATCTCTTGTTGCAGCACTTGATTTTCAATCATCGAATCCACTTGTAAAAACTTTTCAACCTAGTTCATCCGATACTAATTCAGGCATGGTGATGAAACTACGTGTTTTCAATAATCAATGGTTATTCGTTGCTTATGAAAATGGTTCACTGAAAGTCTTCGATATTTCATCGAGTAAACAATTAGATAGTTATCAAGTTACGGTAGATCACGAACCTATAACAGCTATGGATGTCGTTTGTGATACTTGTCTATGTGGAACGACAAAATCTGATTTGATATCATTAGATTTTTCATCATTAAAACTTCAGCCAACTTCGACGTTTCGTCAAATCGAATTGGCCAATGCTGGTACAAGTTTTCTACGTTGTCGACCGAATGATGGCAAATTACTAGCTGTTGCTGGTTGGGACTCTCGCATACGTTTATTTCGACGTGAAACCGGCAAACAACTCGCAATGTTAGATCATCATCGACAACAAGTCAATTCAATTGATTTCGATTTGTCAACCAAACAAATGGCTTGTGCTAGTCAAGATAAAACCATTTCGATTTGGGATATTTACAATAAATAAAAGAAAAATAAATATATTCATTTGTTCTTGTTGTTTTTTTTTTGACTTTTATCTGACACGAAAATAAACGTGAATGACGTTATGTTTTTTTCTCCGTTCTACAGAATGGGAAAAAGTATATGTTTTCTTTTTTTTTTATCGTCGTCAGTAAGAAAACAAAGAGATTGTAAATTACACTTATGACACGTAGATTGTGCAATTCTAATTACTTTTCTTTATTCTCAGATTCGTATAAAAAGCGTTCTCTTGGTATCAATACTTTCTAATCGAATCAAATGGCTTCGAACAGTGACTCCTGTACACATTCAATTTACAGTGTCTACGAACAAGAACTTGTCGATCGTGTTCATTCACATTTTCCTAATAATGAACCAAATTATTTCCACTTTTTCTATGCAACAGCGTCTCCATTCAGTAATTTTCATCCTTGTACTTTCTCAGAAAACGGAATCGAATATAGTACAAGCGAACAATACATGATGTATCACAAAGCTAGTAAATTCATCAAAACAAAAACAAGGATTGTTGTTTTATAATTAACGTTGCTTTTTTTTCTCTTTACTCATTGAAGAATTATTCGGAGACGACGAAACAGCCTTAGCAATTCTTCAAGCAAAACATCCAAGTGATTATAAAGCATTAGGAAGAAGTACTCGAAATTTCGATCCAGCTAAATGGCAGGAAAATCGAACAAAAATTGTATCAAATGCACTTGAATTAAAAGTAAATTATATAGAAACTGAAGCGCATCACTTCTACTTTCGTTCTTCTAGTTTTCTCAAAATTCGAATTTGAAAACTGCACTTCTAGAACAAAAAGGTAAACTACTCGTCGAAGCTGCTGCCAATGACGGCATATGGGGCGTTGGTTTAAGCGAAAAAAATCCATTGATTAAAAGTCGTTCGAATTGGAAGGGATTGAATTTGTTAGGCTACATTTTAACCGATATTTTACAACGTATTTCATGAATAGACTGTAAATATATATTTTTTCTTTTTCTGCTATTATCTGACAAAAGAGAAAATATGTCGAACAAATCAATATTTTAATGAAACGGATTCACTGTATTCCGATAGATTCCTTCTTTCATTAGAAAATGTATAAATTCATCTTTTGTCACACGTCCATCTTTTGTAATGTCCAATTTTTTCATCAGATCTTTGGCAACCATTTCCGGTGGATAATCTTGAACATGTTTGATTCCCAATAAAGTATACATTCCACGTAAAACAGGTTCGATTTCATCTATTCAACAGCAAAACAAAACAAAAGAGAAAATAAATTTTAATAAAAACATAGTCATGTGCTTCTACCTTCGGTTATGTAACCGTTGGAATCTAAATCATAGCACTCAAAAGCATAATCTAATCTCGAACGTAGATCTCCACGTGAACAAATCGCAAAGCCCAGTAGGAATTCACCGAACTCGACATAACCATTGCAATCGACATCGAATGCACGAAAAACATGATCACAAATATTTTCTAAACGTTCAGGTGGTTCTTGACGTAATAAACGAAAGATTTTACGAAATTCAGCTCGATCAAGTCGACCATCGGGATTGTCCTCGAAAAATTTCACATGCCAATTACGAATTTCATCAGCAGATAGACCTTTAGTCAATTGATTTTTATTCGTATGTAATATTCAAATCTCTTACCAGTTTGCGATATAAGAAAAGTAATATCACGTTCGGTTAGTGTCCATTTACTTCGTCGTTGATCGGATATGATTACATTTGGATAAATACCAAAACTATGTGGTGCGCTTTTGCTATTTACTGCAGCAAGACCGATCATTGTTGGCGAACTTTTTCGATTACCCATTCGTACGATTATCTACAAGTAACTAATAAACTAATAGGACAAATGTCTTTTTGTTTCTTTCAAGAAGAAATAAATGAATAATACTTGTCTCCTATTTTTTTTTCTTCTCGTGTTGTGTTTTTTTATCCTTTCTTTCTCTTGATTTTATAATAAAATATGAGGAATAATGTATACTTAGTCAATATATAAATGAATTGATCATGTCACTCTCTCTCTCTCTCTCTCTTTCGTTTCTTGTCATATATATGCGCATATATTTATTTTTGCTAGAAGAAAATTTTAAAAAAAAACTTTTCTTTAACGTCTCCTAACCTTCTCTTTTGCGTAGGAAGTGTCTATTTCATCTAGTTCTCAAAAAAGAAGAGATTGTAGATGCTTTTTTTATTAAAAAAAAGATGTATCGATACACAAACCAACAAGCAACTAGAATAATAAAACTGGTAAATTAAAAATGATGATGCTCTGTTTTGTTGTTATTTTATTATTATTATTATTATCATGCACGTGCTATTCTCTTCCCGTTGATTTTACAACGATATTTACATTCGAATATTTAACTAAGCAAATTAGTGTTAATTGAAAACAAGTCTGGAAAGACAATGACATAGATATACAATCATGCAAAAACTAATCGAAACCATATAAACTTTAATCGAGTATATTGCGTAGGCATGCACGCTCATTGCATAGATGTCGACAGTTTTTGAATTGAGAATTTGAGAAGTTTTTTTTAATTGGTTAACGCAATTCATGTATCTTCATCACCTTGACGAAGCCGATTTACGTACGGTAGAAGATAGATTTGATTTGATGTTTAGTCTCCTTTTTCTTTTTCTGAATATTTTGCTTCAATTTAAAGATAGGAAAAACAAAATTTGTTCAACATGCGATCACAAACAGTTGACACACAACAACAACAACTTGCTACCATGATTCCTGTTCGTTATCGAATATTACTCTATTTGAATATACTTTTGATCACGGTTGATATATGTATAAATACATTTAGTGAATTTCTTGCACCGAATACATTTGGACAATTGATTATATTCATGTAAAATTTATCTCATTTACAAAAAAAAATGATGTCAATATTGTGTTTTGTTTAGCATTCAGGATGTTTGCATTGTCCTTTCGATAACTCTACTTGTTGTCATGGTTTTAACAACTTATGTTGCTCAAGCGGGCTTATTGTGTCTTCTTCTTCGAATGTTTCGATTCTCGATTATCATGGCTTGTTTCTATTTAGCACTCTGCGCTGTTGTACAAGCATTAATTCTTGTAAATAAAGATTTTTCCATGAAACGAGCTTTTCTTTAAGAATACTTGATTGATTAGGTACAACGTTTTCGTGAAGATAAATTTATTGAAAGTGCGTTTAAACAACCGGAAGTTTTGGCTTTTTATGTCATCCAACGAACATGTGAGATCAATTGAAATTTTCTCAAAATTGATTTTGTTTTGATTAGTTTCGGTTTTGTATTATTATGGAATGAAACGTGCTGCTTATCGTTTAAGTGATCCGCATTTTTATCAATCATCAAAATGGTTGCAAGGTCTTTGGTATGCAGAGATTAGTTTTCATTGTTTTCAATTGTAATCAATTGATTTATTTAGGGAAAAACGTCGTATGGCTGCTACAGGTGCGACTATGCATGTTGCATCGACTGCTGGTCCTAATGCTGCAAGAACTGGCTGCGTTTGCTGTACAATTCTTTAATTAGACATCGAACAACCAAAACTAATCGTACTTTTTCTCTTCTTCGAATTCTCATTGTGAAATCCGTCCATAAATAATTAATCGTTGTTGTTGGTGGTGTTGCTTTTCTTCTTCTTTCTTTGGCTAACATTTATATGTATCTGTGTCAGATGTATATGATTGAATTCTAACAAAACGAGAATCTTCATTTTTTTTTCTTAGATTTTGATTCTTAGAATAATATATTCGAACAGAAAAAAAACAAATATTTCAATGAGAATGTCTATGAATGTATTTTATTGTTTTCAGATTGATATGTCAGTATCAAATCTCGAAAAATTAATAACAACAAAATATGGCTGGCACGTAGGTTTTGATAAGCAATTTGATTCCAAATGGAAACCTTTCGGTAGGCCACGACTTCGGCAATTGGTCGAATATGTTCCGTTGTTCCTGAGGTTGATTTTAATTTCTACAAATTGAATTCGAGTTAATTGTTTTTTTTTTGTTCGTATGATTAGATATTTACGAATATGGTATCGACTGAGGAAAGCAAAACGACGTGCCCATATGGACTTTCTCAATCCAATTCCATTGAAACAAATTTATGGTTAATTAGAGAAGATTGAAATTGAAGAAAAGTAATTGAATATTTCAGGTGCACCGATTGGTGGAATAGGCTGTGGAAGTATTGGTCGTGGTTTTCGAGGTGAATTTTGTCGTTATCAACTTGTACCTGGTCTCTATGAATTTCAGACTGTTGAAACAAATACTGTAGAATGATTCTTTTATTGTCGTAGAAAAGAGATTTGCACTTAATTTCACTATAGTTTACTGTTTGTATTCGTCGACGAAATCGAACAACTTACTGTCAAGTATTAACTCCGTATCGTCTGAGAAGAAAAGCATTTCGATCATGGAATTGTGCATTTCCAAAAGAAAACGGTCATTATCAAGCATTATATCCTCAATCATGGACAACATATGATCTACCCGGTCAAAATATTCGACTTTTGTGCAAACAAATCTCGCCCATCATTCCGCATAATTATAAAGTAAACAGCAAATCAATTGACAATTTCGATAAATATGTTTTTCTCCATGAAGGATTCATCGTTACCAGTCGCTTCTTTTGTTTGGTCAGTTGAAAATCTAAATGATGAATCTATTGAAGTTAGTTTAATGTTTACATGGCAAGCAGGTTCAGGTAATTAAATCGATTGATTTTCTTCTTCTTCTTTTAATCTTTCGATTTGAACGATTATTCGAATAGCTAGTGATGAATTTCCTTGTCGAGATGTTTCACATGAGTCAATTAATGTCTCAGAAAGCGATTTAACAGCAAGTGGTGTATCGATTAAACAAGTTCTACGAGATATGAATCTTGAATATTGTATTCTGGGAAAAAAAGAAGTATGACTAATTTGCTTTTTGCATTGGATTTGTTCATTAAATATGTATGATTTTAGGATGATAATATCATCACAACACGAACTAATTTTAGTATAGATTCAGAATCAGCTGGTAGAGAAATTTGGCTAGATCTAACAAATAATGGCCGATTAACAGGTAGAAGAAATAAAAATCTATCAATGAGAAAAAAAACAATTGATTTAAACAGAATCAAGCATTGGTCGACCTGCAACTGCTCGTACCGCTAGTTGTGTTTGTATAACAACAACTGTTCAATCGAATGCAATCAAACAATTAGAATTCGCACTTGTTTGGCATATGCCAGTAGTTAAATTTGGTCTTGGCCAAAAACTCTATTCAAAGTTCGATGAAATTCATCATGTAGAAAAGAAAAAACATATTTTGATTTTTGCTTTTAGATACTATACAAAATGGTTTGATAAGACGAATTTAACTGGTGCAACTCTAGGCTTGTATACACTAAAAAATCGACCTCAATGGGAAGAAGATATTGCTCAATGGCAACAGCCTATTCTCGATGATATGTAATCGATATCGATCAATTAGAACGATCAACATGCTAATTCCTTGTTTTTTTTCTGTTTTAGATCGGTACCTGAATGGTTCAAAAGTGCATTATTTAATGAAACATATTTCATTGCTGATGGAGGTTCGATATGGCTTGATGTTAGCGATGACACATCGTTAAGTGATCACGTTAGAAAATGGGGTCGATTCGGATATTTAGAAGGTTGATTTTCTCCATATTTTGAATATTTCATTTTTGAATTTGTTGTACATAGGTCATGAATATCGAATGATGAATACCTATGATGTTCATTTCTATGCATCATTTGCTTTGATTCAATTATGGCCTGAATTAGAATTAAGTATTCAATATGATTTCGGTTTGTTGAAAGAAAAACATTGATTTGAATACATAAAAAAAATTCTTTTTTATTTAGCTGGTACAATAACTTACGAGAAACAAGACTCTCGTGTTTATCTATTTCATGGACGAGCGGCACATTGGAAGACATTGCATTCAGTTCCGCATGATCTCGGTGATCCAGGTAGACGAATTTCGAATAGGTTTTCATTCATTTTTGAATTTGAATTATTGATCTAGATGAAGAACCATGGATACTAGTCAATGCTTACATATCACATGATACCGCTGATTGGAAAGATTTAGGTTTGAAATATTTACTACAAGTCTATCGAGATTATATCTATACACGAAATGAAACATTTCTCAAAAATATTTGGTCAACAGTCAAAGTAGAATAACGATCTTTCATTGAAGAAGAATTCTCAAAGATTTCTTTTGAAGTTTGTTACTGATCGAGTCAGACAACAAGATACTGACGGTGATGGAATTATTGATAACGGTGGTTTTGCCGATCAAACATACGACGCATGGACAGTAACTGGTGCAAGGTAATTGCGTCTCACTTTCATATCTTTGTAAATCAAACGAATATTTTTCAGTGCATACTGTGGTGGTCTTCATGTTGCAGCACTTCGTGCTTGTCTCGAAATGGCTCGTGTAGTCAAAGATGATAAAGCAATCGATGAATATCAATCATGGTTAACACAAGCGAAAAAATCCTATTCCGACAAATTATGGAATGGAAAATATTATAATTATGATTCGAGCACATCGGGTCATCATGATAGTATCATGTCGGATCAATTAGCTGGATTTTGGTATTTACGTTTATGTGGACATGAATATGAAGTAAACAATGAAACGAGAGAATTTGCTAATTGATAATATTATTATTATTGTTGTTAAGGATTTCGAAAAAGATCGAGTAAAAAGTGTGTTGCAAACAGTTTACGATATGAATGTCATGCGATTTGGTCAAGGTCAATTCGGTGCTGTTAACGGCATGACCAGTTCAGGGCATTTAGAAATCGTTAGTATGCAATCGGAAGAAATCTGGACAGGTGTTACCTATGGTCTTACGTCGACAATGATTATGGAGGTAGAAATCGAATCACAACAAAAAAAAACAATTTCATCATAAATTTTTATTTAGAATTTTATCAAAGAGGGCTTCCTTACATCTGAAGGTATTTATAATACTTGCTACAATGTAGCTGGTTTAGCGTTTCAAACTCCCGAAGCAATAACTCGTGATCAAAAATTTCGATCTGTATGTATTTTATTTCCAATAACTATGTAGTACTAAAATGCTTTGTTCCTTTATTTTTTAAGTGTGGTTATATGCGTCCACTAAGTATTTGGTCAATTCATAAGGCACTTCAATTATCTCAAAATAAAACTGTAGTCAATAGATTGTAATTTCTAACTTGACAAATTGTTGTGATATCAAATCTATTTCTATTCTATTTTCTTGTGAAATCAAAACGCACACTTGATTCATATGTTCTTTTTTTTATAATACTTTTTTTTAAATATTTAAGCTAATATATGTTATATTCCATTAATTTATTCACACACGTCTATTCGAGTAGATATTTTCTAAATAAAAAATAGCTTTAATCAAACAAAAAAGAGAAATGAATTTTTCTTTCGCGCGAAACAACTAACTGAGAACGAATACAATTGACAAAAAAAATGAAGACACTACGTGATACAAATAATAATAATAGCACAAATCAGCAATATCTGCCATCGACACAAACAACCAACTCATCGATGTTTCCAACTGATCCAAATCAATTGTCCGCGTTTATTCAAAATTATCTATCGAAATTCGGTCCAAATCCAATTGAATCCATCAATCCATTGCTTTATTTTCAATTGTTAAATGGAAATACAATGCTCATGCAACAACAACAACAATATTCAACAGTACAAAATGAAATGGCACCATTCGATGGAAACATTTTCGTACCGAAAACACGTCCGATGACTCAAGATGAAATAGTTGAACATACACGAACAGTCTATCGACGTGCTCTACAACGAAATCAAATGCAACAACATCATGATTTAATCAAACATTTCTATGAAACAATGAATTTCAAAGGAAATGACGTATCGAATTCGTATCAAGTACCAACAGTACCAACTGCTAGTAATCTCAGTATGATTGTCAAATGATTTTCGAGATAGTTTTGTTTTGTTTTTTTTCTCTCGTATTGTTCAAGCATCCGTTGGCACATACGACGTTCTTGATACGATGATTAAATCTCCATCATCTTGTCTTTCAGTTAAAGAAACAAGTCTCAATACTGTTCATTCATCATCATCACTTCAATCTGTTGACGACAGAAAATTATTAACAAATTCAAGTTCAGCCTTAGATCCAAGTGCGCCAATATTCATTCCACGACAAAGTCAACAAAAATCTGATGATGATAATGATTCTGTATGGATTTTATTTTCATTCAAATCGTTGATGTAATATCGATAGTCTCTGTTTAGTCGTCATTATCATCATCCGGTTCGGATTTCAATGATTTTCATTATCTCGATCAATTTCTCGATGATTTTTATCTTGCAAATCAACAAACTGACAATCATATGATTCTTTCGAAAACAACTAAACCTACAATGAATCAGCAAATCTTAGGTCAAGGCGATCCGATTGAACAATTAACATCAAATAAAAAACAAGAACTTCAATATTCAATCTACGAATTACTCGATCGGTAAAAGAATTGAATTTATTTACAAAGCCAACCATTGCGTTTTCGATTCAGATATCGTAGTTCTCGTTGTCATTTAATTCTACCTGAATGGTCACGTTTATCATTGATTCTTCCAAATGTTTGTTCAATGCATGCTCATACATATAAAATCAAACGATACTTTGCATATCGTCGTCAGCTATCCGACAATCAGGATCTTGCTTCTCTTCAAAACTAAACAATGCATGGCGTATATAGATCAACGCGTTTATTTCAAATAAATATTTAACAAAAACAAAGGCAAACAGGAAAAAACCAAATGTATATATATGTGTGTGTGTGCGTTTTGTGGCATGACTAGCGTCCAGAAAAATAAATAAATAAATAAATAAAATTCACTGAAGAACACAAACAGAACTTCTTGGAATTCCCGTACGACGTTTTGCATCATGTCGTAGGCCAACACCAAGTGAATGATGATGTTCCCGTTGTTTACAACCTAAAAATCAACATCAATCAACAATTAAATCAAATCATTCAACAAACCACGTTTGTAGATTTCACGATTGAATTTTCCATAGGATAGATGGCCTCTGAAATAACACACATTGAATTTTAATACGAAAAAAACAAACAAGTATGAACATACGTATTCAAACCAGGTTTAAGTTTAATTCGAAAATGTGCAATAACAGGTTTGTGATCTGAGTGTTTAACACCCTCGACTGATTTATATTGCGTGCATTCAACTGGTGACGTCGGCTTATCTCGATAGAGTATTCGATCCTTCGAAATAGATCGTAGGAAATTTTTCTTCTGAGACTAATTTGCTTACTGTATACGAAGGTATTCGTTGTTTGGTATAAACATCATCATTTGAACGTAGATCGTATTTGTATGTTGGAGGAAAATCAATTATACCTTCTTTGAAATCAACATAGGACTCATCTGAAAATTGATTTCAGAATCAAAACTGAAATTTCAATGATCTAACCTTGTTTCGTCTGTAACAAACGAAATTCATCTTTTTCCAGGATTTTTTCGAATTTTTTCTCGTCATTCAGTCGAATAACATCGTCATACTTCATATCCACTCGAAAGTTCATATCACCAGCCCAAAGCACACAATCACAGGACTTTGTCGCATCTAAATTCATGATTATCGAAGAGAAATAAATAAACAATTCGAATCCTACCGAACGATACTTGAGATGTATTCGATTCTGAAGATGCTTTCGAATTAAGTGTTTGAGGTGATATGGGTAAAACTAAGGCAGTTATTCGTTTATTTGTTGGGACAGTTCGATGAATAAATTCATGTGGAATGTTTAATTTCGCTTTTGTATTCGAAAAATTTGAACGACGCATAAGACAAGCTTCCGAGCCGTGACCAGCTGGAACAAGAAATGAAAAAAATAAATAAATTCAGAATTTCGAAAAACATGAAATTCATCACCTTCAAAATGTGAGTTTATTATCATAAATGATGTTCCAAAGAGATTAAATGTAATTGCTAATGAAGCTTTCGTACGAACAGCACCGACAGCTTTGAATTTAATAATATCTTCTTCAGGTTCTATATCAAAGTTTATTTAGCATTTTAAAAGAGAAAAACAATCGAAAGGATTTGCTTTTACCAGTACAAAACCATATTAAATCCCGCCGGATGAATATACACAATGATAATGTACCAAAATGAAGAGAATGAAAAAGCACATGAGTTGGTCCGATAACTTCTTGAAGTAAAATCTCCCAATCGATTCTATACGAAACATAAAAACACTCTCAAAATAAATCTTTCGGATAAATAAAAACCTTTTCTTAGCGACCGACATTTCTTGTGTACAAACAACAATCAAATCGGATACATAATCAATGAATGTCGGCAAGAGAATGTCCGACATATCATTGAGCATTCGTTCTTTCGGTTCAGCTTTGTCTCTTGCTGTTGGCGTATAATTTTGTTGATACAATTGCGAAGCTTCACCTGTATTCCAAGTCACAACCATAATAGTCAATAATCGTCCCTGAGGAAAATATGTATTAATATCATTCGCTGTATTTTCTGGTAAATGACGAGCTGATCCAACGAGAAAATTGCTAATTTATTTTAAAAAAATTAAAACAAATGAAAGAACAAATCTATGATAAAATACCGTTTTCGGGCATCGTTTGTTGATAACAAGTGACTCGTATTCACAAGTGCTTGAAGTATGGATACGCTACTTCGTCGACGTGTAGTCTGTTCTTGACTTTGAGTTTCTGATTCATCAACTACATTTTGATTGAATAAACCTGCACTTGTAATTAAAGCAGTGATAGTTTCATTACCATTTGGCTCGCCATTTGTAGTTGAATGTTCATCATCATCATGAGCATGTAAATCAGTTATATCCGTCATTGTCATTTACAATGAAAATATGTCTGATTATTGTTGGTAAGCGCAATCAACATTGAAAAGCAAATAAAAATTTTATTAATAAACTCATAATAGTATATTTTTGTTTTTCCTTTTCTTCTTAGAGTATTAAATCGACGGCGACTGTCATCGTCTGTTTGAGCCATATTGTTTCTATGGTAATGCGAACATGATACTTAAATTTCAAATTAAAATGATTATTCAAAATAAAATCTCGCAAAACTTTCTTGATATTCACGAGAAATTCCCAATAAATTAATTCGGTTTTTTTTCTAATTTTTTAATCGTATGTCAATGAGCGTCATCTATCTGTTCAATTCAGTTGATTTTCTACTTGTATTTTTTATATCGTAATAATAATAAAAAACAATATGGCACACACACTGTTACATTTCAAAATCTCTAAAAGAAAACAATTTTGTTCATGAGAAACATATTTCCATCTTCTGTTGTTCTATCACACCGAACAAATGTATACAAGTGTACAGATTTAGCGTTGATAGTACAAATACAAAAATGTCTCTTCGGGAAGATTGAATTTTTCAATTGTCGATAGTTTATATGATGGAAGAGTACTTTTAATAATTAAACGGCATTTTTCTTTTAATAGAAATGGATTTCGTGCACGCCACGAAAGATACATATCAATCGGTTGCATATGTTGAACATGTTCACATTCGAGTAGTTTTAAAATAACGGCATTTTGTGTTAAATCAAGATGTCCCATGAGTATTAAATTTTCATAAAAACGAACGATATATTCATAGATTTGATTGATACCTTCGCCTAAATTAAAAATAAAATAAAACAAAAAGACTTTTGTTATCGATTGATCGTACCTGCGTTTTCTACACTGTTAAAAACTGCTCGAAAATACGAATCTAAAATATCCAAATAATTCGTAAAATCGATCGTTTCATGATATTTCAATATTGTAAATAACAATGCTGTACGTAGATGAAGAATTTGTATTCGATCATCATTGATTGTTACGAATTGTGCTTGTAGAATATGAAGAAATCGTTTTAATAAATCGCCAATATCGTACATTTTTAGTTTCGATGATGGTATGGCTTCGAGTATGGCTTCTAAAACATCGAATGCTTTATCCGATTGAATTTTATTTTTCAACATAAGATTATTCAAAACCATAAACATAAAATCACTATTCAATTCTTGCCAAACATAAGGTACAAAGATTTGTATAGCATCGATTTGATCATTGATTAGACATTGTCGAAGAATATCACCTTTCTTTTGCAATAGCATCGAACTTCCGTCTGCCGAAAGAGTTTTCATTTTTTCAATGAGAATTCGAAAAATGTCAATACGATTCAAACGTATCGTATCTTGTAATGGCGATTTTTCGAATTCATTATTTTCACTGAGAATTTCGCTGCCAGCTTGAATAAGTTCAATAGCTAATTGTTCGAAACCATATTTAACAGCTAATGATAATGCACTATCACCATAGGTTAAATTAGCACGTGACAGTCGATGATTGCCACGTGTTGTTAAGAGATTTAATTCGCGTTTAACATGAACATCAGCGCCATGTGATAATAAATAACGAACTACTTCGATATGACCTTTATGACTAGAAAAGATAGTACAAATAATTACGTCATATGAAGTTTTTTTTTATCGTATAGACGAATGTGTTACCTTGCAATACAAAGCGGATAATCATTATGAAATGGCTCGTTAATATTAACAGATTTGTCGTCGACAATACGTTTAACTAAGTCGAGATGATTGTATTTACATGCATTGTAAAATAATTCAAGGCGATTCTCGGTTGATTTCAATGCATCATCGATCGTTAAACCAAGGAAAAAAGCATGTTCAAATGTCGATGTTGATGTTTTCGATGATGGTAGGTCTGTTATTGTATCACCATTGGAAGTTTCTTCAGCTGTTGAACCAGCAGTAGGTGTCGATAATGACTTTATTTCATCAATATGTGTTGTTCGACCATTTGGCTTCGATGATGGTACTTTTTTCTCTCGTAATCGTACTTCACCATTGCCAGTTGCAGTAGTTGTTGCCATTGATTAATAAAACGCGAAAAGAAAAAGAAATGAAATAATCTATTCAATAGAAGAAGAAGAAAAAAAAATATTTAAATCAATCAATCGATTGTCGAGTGAAGGAAAAGAAAACAGAAAAACAGGTGAAGAGAACAGCACAACAATATCTATCAAATTAACTGTCTATCTACGTAACAACTAGAAAAAAGAAGAAAAAGAAGAAGAAATGGAGATGAGTAATGGCAACCTAGGATTAGACTGCATACCACAATGAAATAGAAAAAAAATCAGCGAGAGAGAGAGAGAGAGAGAACATGAGAATGGTAATTGAATGTCTTTGATAATAGCAAACAAGAGAAAGACATCTACTTTCTCTCTCTCTCTCCTTCTCGTTTTTTTCTTCTCTTTTGTCTCTCATTTGCTACTTGTTGAGACATCTCATACGTATATACATATATATATATATATATAGTCGAAACAGCTGTGCTTACGACGAACGGGAAAGAAAGAAAACGGGAGAAAAAAAAATTGAAAATGAGACAAAGAAAGCAAACTGAGATTTGCATATACGTATGTAGACGTGCGATGACTATTTGCACAAATCGAATGTTCGTTTACGTGCTTAAAAATGTACAACGAGTGAATCGAAGGTTAAAAAGAATTTAGATGTCTAATATACAATAGCGAATTAACTTTTCCATTTGAAAAAAAAACGAGTTGATCTGATCGATTTTATTGTCATTAAATAAGAAATGGAGACAGAGAGAAAGAAGAGAAAAAAGGATTGTGTGTGTACAGTCAAATCTCGATGAATTTATAACTATGATAGGGCATCTTTTGTTCTTTTAAGAATAATAACTTCAACGAGTTTGAAATTCATTCGAAAAGAATATTTTTCTATGGCTTTTGAAAAGTGCCAAGTGGACGTGGATAAACATCATACGAAAGAAAATGAATCAACTTCATTTGTGGTCCACTTACTTCTATTTAACGAAGACGAACTAATAGTGCATATGAACAAAACAGAACAAGAGTCAAGTCTTTCATATTGCTTAGATGACTGTAATCGAATAAACAGACATGACCCACCCTGTGTCTTCTCTATTCCTATCCATCGTACATATAAATGCCATCAAGCAAATACAATAACATTCTCTGACTGCTGTTGCCAACCATTATCAATCGCAGAACATAGGAATCAATCTAGCTTAAAATAGAATAACGATGCCAATATACGTATACATGTATTATTTCCAGATCGCATAACAATGACAATAACAGTATGTCGAAACATCATTCATTATGTTTCTATATATATATATTCAGGTGAATTAGTCGAGAGCAATATTTTTCTCATTTTTCTTCTTTGCGAGTTCTCTTTCTCTTCGTTTTTTTTACTGTTTAAATCGTACATTTTTGCGTTTCGTATAGATCATAGAAAAATCCAAATTCAATGCGTAGGTTAATATTGAAAGATTCTAATATTTCACTCATTGTACAAAAAAAAACAACAAAATCGAATGGCAACTGATCCGATTACTGAGAATTACCTTGATTTTTGACATGCGTACGATCAATTCACATATGGATAAACAAGAGTTTTTTTTCTATTCATTTATCAAATCCTAGGTCATTTTTTATTTTTGTCACATCGATTAAATAGAAAGAGTGTGCATATGTTATGTATGAGAGAGAGAAAAAAAAACAAAAATGTTCGGTTAAATGCATCAAGCACTAAAAGTAAAGAATCTGAAGAAAGATCGGTTATGATTTTTGCAATATGATTTGAGGGTCACTACAAATTGACAAGAAAAAGGACCGATTTGAATTGAATTTGTTCAGGGAATAAGAATGAACCATATATCTATTGTGATTGATCAACATCCTCGACATTTGAATCAACTAAATCACTGATGTAAACGCTTTCATGTTTGGCAAGAATTCGAAGTAATGGTCGAAGTTTGAGCCACCATTGTTCGAGCGGCATACGATGTCTAAAGAAAAAGAAATGAATAGAATTTATTTCATTCATTCATTCATTCATACTCCATATCGGTCTTAGTTTTAAGATAGTCGACAGGTGTAAATTCATTTTGTCGTTTGATTAAACCCAAAACAACGGCACTCTCTGGTGTGTTACAAACAACTTTGCCGTTGGCTATCGCTGATTTTTCAATCAATGATACAGCATATGTGATTGCCTTACAGCCTAATTTCGTTGCAAAAGCTCGATCGAATGGTGATGGTAAACCACCCTAAGATATTCAAAGAAAAAACAAAATTCTAATCACAAAAAACAAAACGAAAGTTATTCATCGATGTACTTGTTGCATATGACCCAGAACATTAGATCGTGCGCTGAAAACTCCTTTGCCTTCTTCTTGCAATAATTTCGTTATGAATTCAGTTGAATAATGTTCATTAGCTCGTTCATTACGAAGAAGAAGACCACGTTTTAAATGACCTTCCATTTTCTTTCGTAAATGATCAACATCATCGATTAAATCTTTGATTGAAAATGGTTCTTCATAGATATATGCTTGATCAGCTCCACTAGCCAATGCAGCCATTGTTGCTAAATAACCGCAATAGCCACCCATTGTTTCAATAACGAAAATTCGTCGTTTGGAACCTTGAGCTGATTGTTTGATTTTATCGCAAATCTAAAAAGTAATCGAAGAATGGATTCCGATACGGAATGTTCCTTTTTTTTTCGACTACGAACTTTAACGATTTCGTTGAGAGCAGTATCAGCACCAATACTGAATTCTGTGCCTGGTACATTATTCGAAATTGTTGCAGGAATAACAATCAAAGGAATTTGAAATTCAGGATATTTAGCTCGTGCATCGTTCATTTGAATAACGGATAAATAAGCCTAAATCAACATTTCAATAGAAATAGAAATCGATTTTCTTTTCAATCGAATTTACTTCATATCCACCGATGACTAAGAGAGCATGTAACTGATGTTCTTTGATTTTTTGTGCTAATTTATCCAAACCAACTTTACTTGCCATAACTCTATTTCAAAATCAAACAATCATAAAAGTCTTTCAATTCGAATTAATTACTTTTGACAACCAAGTAATGAACCACCGACACTACTCCAACCATTTACAGCCATCCAGTCGAGTTTTTTAATCTAAAAAATAGCAGATTAATTGAAAACACACACACACAAAACAAAGAATCTCTCTTCGTACTTGATTATTGATTAAACCTTCGAATCCATCGAATACAGCATACATATTATGTCCTTCGCATAGACCATAACGAATAATTGAACGAACAGCAGCATTAACACCACAAGCAGGTGAACCGACATTGATCACAGCCAAATTAAATGCTTGCTGAAAAGCAATCGAAATTGTTATTTGAAACGATAAAAGAAAGGATATTAGAGTACTTGTTTATGTGCAAATAATTTCGGTCGTAATTTACTCAAACGAATGTATGTTTCGAGATTGCCTTTAAAACTTCGTCCACGTAATTCTTGAGCTTCTTTGAACTTTTTCGAATGCATAGCTTGTGCAACGGCTAAGGTCTTTTCAACACAATGCATCAATGGTATACGAACTGTTTGATTGCCACTAATAGCAATAACAACCGGTTGAGATGTTGGTGTTGCTTCCATTAATGCAAGAACTGCTTCTGTACCCATACGAGTTCCCTTGAATTGAAATAGATTTATGTCGAAAAGAAATCAATTCAATGAACTATTTACAAGAAGTCGATCGAATGCTGATGGACAACCACCACGTTGTACATGACCGAGAATGGTAACACGTGTATCGTATTTGAGACGTGATGAAATAAGCTATCGAAAAGAAGAATTTATTCAAAAATTGAAAGAAAAAGAAATGATTTGATAGTTTTCTTTACATCTTTAACAGCATCACATGTTATTGGACGACCTTCACTATCGATGGCACCTTCAGCAAGAATGATAATATTCAAACGTTGACCCATTTCTCTTGTCTATAAATCAATTAAGATAGAAAACAAAAGAAAAATCAAACAAAATACATACTGTTTTCAATTTATGACATAATTGATCTTCCCATCCAGGTTCAGGTGGTGCTTCTGGCATGAATACCCAATCAGCATCAGAACCAAGAGCTGTAACCAAAGCGAGATAACCACAATGACGACCCATGACTTCCATAATAAAGCAACGTTGATGACTGTAAAATAGAACAGAAATTCTATCGAATTGTGTGATTCGTTTGTATGTGTTACCTCGATGCCGTTGTTGTAATACAATCGATAGCTTCCATAACACGATGTAAAGCTGAATCGGCACCGATTGTCATATCTGTACCACAGAAATCATTATCAATCGATCCAACAAGACCAACAATATTTAAATGTTTATATTTATTTGCATCTTCTGGCGTAATTTCCTCTTTAAAAAAGCAACAAAATCGATTGATTTTCCACTGTATTTCTCTTTGCTTTATTTACTTGTATCGACGAGTTCCTTCAAAAGACTATCCCATTCTTTTCGAAATAGATTTGCTCCTGTTAGTGAACCATCTCCGCCAATGCAAACGATATTATTAATTCCATGTTGAATTAAATTTTTAGCAGCACGTAATCGACCTGGTCGTTCACGAAATTCTTTACAACGAGCACTACCAATAATCGTACCACCCTATTAAATGAAAAATCTCGTTTTCGAGTCATAAAAGGAAAAATAAGATTCATTACATCATCAAGAATTCCTGATACAGATGACCATGTCGCAGGACGAATGCTATTACCACCATCAACTAAGCCTTGGTAACCCTAATAAAACAGAAAATTCGTTCTATTATTATTATTATTATTATTTTGAAATGACGAACTTCGTGGATAAAATAAACTTTACAACCAAGATAAATACCCATACGAACAATAGCTCGAACAGCTGGATTCATTCCTGTATGAATAGAAAAAGAAAGTAAAAGAATGATTTTAATTTTTGAAAATCAATTCCAAGCAATTCGAAAAACAACAAACATAAAGCATGGACGGAAAGCAAAAATGGTAATTGTGATATGTCTTTTGCATGTATACCCTGCGCATCGCCACCACTCGTAAATACACCAAAGCTGCGGCCAATAAATTCATTTTTAACAATAAAATGACCTTCTTTGCCTAATTCAGCGAGAACATCATGTTGAAGATATTGACTGAATTGTATTGGTGAAGTTGGCGCAGGAATATCAACATGCTAGATAAAAGAAAAGGGTACGACATGCAAAGCTAATACAATAAAACAAGCGTATGCTATTATCGAAAGGGTTTCTAGAGTTGAACACTACAAGCTGTATAGCCATACTACCTTGAGCATCGCCACCGCTCGTAAATATGCCCATAGCTCGATCGGGATATTGATCTTTTGCAAGAATATGAAGGTTTTTCTCGAAACCTTCTGTCCATGCTATTGAACCGCGATATTTTGTAAATGGTGATGCTGCAACTGGCGATGGTGTTTCAGTATTAACGCCACTTAAGTCTACACGAAGTTCGCCAACAACATCATTCTATAGAATGAAAATAATTTTTAAAACAAAAAGTTCGAAAAAGCAAAACAATGAAGCAAATAGACTAAATACAGTTTAGTGATTATCTACCTTAACATTAATTTGTGGTGTTACATCATTTTCATTTTTCATCGACTGATCGTCTGTATTACTTGTTTCATTTCCCATGATTAGTACTTTCTCATTACACACACATAGATATATACATTTTTTTTATCAAATAACTCGATACGAGAAAAAAAAAACAACAACTTATCAATATAAATCAGTTACTAAGTGATAAAATATTTTTCTTTATTTATTTTGTCACATCATGTAACTAAGAAGAAGCTATATTTATGATTAAATATATGTTTATACAATATACAAAAGCGATTGATATTGAGTATGAATACTACATCGAACTTACATCTGGAGTCATCATGTCATCGTCATTCTGGAAAAAGATGAAGTGTCAAGGACAGAGATTGAAAGATATTTCAATATTAATTAATATTTTTTGTTTCGAGTTTCTTTTTATAGAGAAGGAAAAAAGATCATTACCGCTTCGAGTTCTTCGGTAGCATTTTCTGCTTGTAAATCAGCAGGTTTGCTTATTTCAGGTCGATCGGTAACTTCGCTTCCTATTTGCGCCATTATTAATCACAACAATCTAAAATCAAAGATATATTCCTTTATTTTCAAAACAACGATCTTTCCGAAGTTCATATATTCGAATCTAAAGTCCATATAGTTTAATAATAATAGTAATACTAAGACAGAAGAAAATCACTGTGTTTTTGTTTAAACATTTCACCAAAAGAGAAAGCCAGAGAAAAGAAAACAACTGTGAAGAAGAAGAATAACTACAGCTAAAAATCAATGAAAAATCGTTTGCTTTGAGCGAAAACGTGCTGTTGGCTTGATTTATTGTAATGGTGAATTTTTCAATGGTACGAGAATTTTCGATTCCATTTTACGAATCAATGGTACAGTATATTCGACGCTAAATTAATAGAAGAGAATTTTTGTTTTTTGAAATATTCAATTTTCAACATACTTTTCCGACCAACCGGGTTTTGCCCAAGCATTCGTACGCATTTGTTTTCGATGTTGAAAATTTTTATATGACCACATATGATGAACATTATACAGATCTCCAATTTGCGAAAAAACGCCGAGAACTTTCGCATCCGGTCGATATTGAACGCCTTTATGCCATAGATTTCCCCATTCAATTAGTGTACCTGGTTTGAGCCAATAGGAACGCAATTCATAGATGTTTGGATTTGGTTGATCATCGGATTTTGGACGTGGTTGTGGAATACCTACGAGAATAAACAATATGAATATTTGTCACAAAAAAAAACATGAATTCATTCAAACCGAAATAGGAAAATGAAAGGCAAATTTGATTCGAACGTTGAATAAGTAGTTCATTAACTTTCGTATCAAGTGGAGTGTGATTATTTTTTCCAATAAATTGATCCAATTGAGCGAAGTTTTTATACATCCATATGTGAATAAATTGATTTTGAACATTACCAATATGAACACGCCATGAACCAGTTAGAGTTAAGCCAGATGCTGCATTTTTCTCTAATAATTGCGCGGCATAATCACTGTGAATTGCTTCATAATCATTCTAGAAAAAACACAAGTCAAATAGACGTTGTATTTTCAGTGCAAAATATGTTTCTCCATCTCGTTTTTTTTTAAACTTCAAATGAATCTATTCATAATTTGTCGTTGATTAGGTGAAGAGATTATTTGACAACTATTTATGTCTACTTACAAAGTCATCATATCACCATGCTTGAGTGTATGAATCTCGGTACTCAACTGTTTGCTTTCCTAGAGGTTACGACGTTTTTTCTCTTTTCCTTATTTATTTCAGACGAGAGAGCTTGTCGAAGAAGGAAGAGAAAGAGAACTTTTTTCTTCGTCTTTTCTCTAATAGAACAAGTCACGAATAATATCTATTTTCTTGCATTCTCTTCTTTTTCTTTCCTATAAAAAAATCGTTTATCGACAATAATTAATACAAAACTATGCTTTTGCATGTGCATGTGTTGTTGTGATCTATTTCTTCATTACAACTGTTCTGTCAGAAGTATATTTGATAGTAAAAATACGAATTTTTCATACCAATGCATTTGGTTTGATAGTATGAGTTTGAACTTCGAAAACATTTTCAGTGTCTGCAAGAAGATTCGAATGAGAATCTTTGGCTCGTTCAATTTCTTTGGGTTTAAATGGATTTAATAATGTTCGAACAACTGTCTTTTGTAAACATGGTTGAATAGAATTGAATAATTTCATTGTTTTTATTGATGATGAATGCATCCTTTTACTTTTGAATTTATCTGAAAAGCAAACGGATTAGAAATAACGTAATTCGATAACTGTTTAATATAGTGGAATGCATGAGCACGAAATGTCAGGAACTCAATTGATCTTCTTTTAATAACAAAAGAAACAATCATCTGAAAAAATCAATGAAGACAGAAGATTTTTATTGGAAAAACATTATATTTCCTTGAGATAAATCTTTGTGTTTTTCTAGTTCGATTTCTATACAATATGAACAACAAGTAAGAAAATGAGCCTATTCTGTTGTTTATCGTTCTCGAACTCGTTTTTCTGCAACGACTGTTGAAATATCTCGAACACTATTTCCAAATGTCAACACAGCTTGACGAAACATTGTTACACTTTGGTCATCCCAGCCGATCAATTGTTTTTCTTGTTCATTATCTGATGTCAATCGTTGATTTGAAATCGTTAGATCACGTATTAAGATTCCAAATTTGGAAAATGCTTCACCAGCTATGGTACATAAATCAACGATGCTTTCTTTCTGTGAAAGTGCCGTCGATGCATTTGAAGCGTTCGTTGTTGTTGTTGTTGTTGTTGATGTTGACATTATATCCATGGAATAATTGAGATAATGTCCGTATATAGTAGACGATGTTTTTTTGTTTATCGGCTTCTTTTCTGTCTGCAAAAGTAATAATCGCTCTCTTTTGTCGAACCAATGAAAAGCAAAAAATCGACCTCTCCAATATAGATGTCACACTAGATGAACACGATGTTTTTCTCTTGGCATTGAAATGGAAAAAAAACAATATTTTTCCTCCTTCTAGATTACGCATTTATTGACTTGTTGATTTATTCGTATCAGATCAAATAAATTCTATAATAATGGGTGTACCATATGAAAAAGTCATTGAAGATGAAGGTAAACAAGATAAGAGAATCGAATTGAAATCTGTTTTTATTAGGTCCGTCAACATCGGTTGTAATGATCGATGGACCGATTAAAGTCGAACCAGCACCACCTGTTCGCATTCGACATTATTTTGGTTTTTCATTATTTTCGGTTCTTTGCTTATGTCCAGCAACAGGTAATTAGTGAATTGATTGTTATTTTGTTTGCTGATTTAAATTTGTCTTCCCAAAAAAAAACAGGTCTTATTGCATTGGCATATTCAATCAAGAGTTCGGCTAAAGCTGACGTTAAATTTCATGATAAAGCTCGACTTTATGCACGTCGTGCTTTACTCTGGAATTTAGTTTCAGTTTTATTGGTCGTTCTTTCATTCGTCGCAGTAATTGAATTGATTCTTTTAAAATTAAAAATAAAAACGATTTTTTTTTGTTTTTCAGCTTTTGCTTTTTCTCTACTATTTTAATAATATGGTCGATGGATACAACTATTCAATAAATGAATTTCGTCGACAACAAGCAAACGAAATCAATGCTGAAATCAATCGAATGATTCAATCCTTTACGAATGAAAGTTAATCTCATCGATCAACTCCTTTAGATATAGATCCATGTATAGATATCTGCTGTAGTTTGTGTGTTGTGCACTTGTTTATTTGAGTTTTCTTGAAGGCTATGATATGTAAGATGAAATTTTTAGTGGAAGAAATGATTTGTGATAGTAATCACACAGTTATTTTGATGTTGTTTCTGCACTTGTATGATCTGATTGTTTTGTTTCTTGTATATTGTTCACAATCCAGCACTACGAATAAAATAATAATATTTTCCGATGTTGTGTCACAGAAAAAGAAATGTTTTATAAAATCTATTTGCTATTCATGATTGACGTCAATAGAAAACAAATAAACCTTTGGCATTCGCGAAATTAGAAAATTTTAGCAATGATTTGGCATCAACAGTAGGTGGTTAAAGTGTTTTAAAAAGAAACAACAAACCAATTTGAAAATGATTTTCCGCTTAAAGCATAAAACAGAATTTTCGAGCGATGATTGTTTGATGCACAATGCACTATAAAAGCGTACGTATATTAACAAAAGCTTTCAGAATCAATTGAAAGATGTTTCTAGAATTATTTCAACTCTATTGTCTTTTTGCATTGGGTCAATGTACCCATTATAAAGTAAGTGTTAGTAAGATGATTAAATTAAGATGTTGAAATTGATTGTTTAGGGTGGAACAATTACTTGGAAACCAGTAGATCCATATACAAATGCAAGTACTGTCGTTGTTGCATTCTATCAAACACATTCATGGACATTGAGTCGACTTAAATGTAATCAATCGACTATTAACGATTTAGGCTGGTATACAGATGGTGGTGGTACCTTTTCTGGTGAACCAAATATCGATTGTCAACCAAGTTCAACTAGTTGCTCAGGTTCCTTGTTTTCCCTAATCAGTCTGCGTACTTATTGCACGGATTTTTCAACTACAGTACAAATCAGTACTGGAAGTTTGCTTACTAAACAAACCTTGGCTCGTACAACGAATATTGTCGTAGGTTTCAAGTCATATGCTTGGGCTGATGAAATTCCATCGACAAGTGGTGCTATGAGTGGATATTGGCGAGTCATTACTCGAGTATCTCTGTCAGCAACATATCCTCTCAATTCATCACCAGGTAAGAATGTTCTAATGATATTTTCATTTGACATGTTATATCTCTAGTGACTGGTTCTTTGCCACTTATTCGTGTTATTGAAAATAAAACGGCAGTTATACAAATCCCTGTTGCAGATTGGGATGTAACAAATGATCTTCGTTGTCGATGGGCTAGTAGTACTGGTTCTGCTGGTAATGAATGCGATGATGTTTGTAATAATTTCCCAGGAGCCAACTTATCTACTAGGTCAGTATAATAATTTACCGATAGATCTCAGAATTGTATAATAATAATGTTTCGTTTTGATTAGTGATTGTACTATAACCTGGTATGCTGTTCGACGAGCTGCAGATCGAAATGCAGGCTTATTAACAAGTACATATGTTGCAGCTATTATGGTTGAAGATTATATTAGCACTTCAAGTTCAAGTCCGTTGAGTGCTGTGCCACTACAAATGTATGATTCACTTGCTATATCTTGACAAGTTCATACAGTTTTGTATATTTCAGGTTAATTTATACATACATACCAGCGACAGGCGCTTGTAATATTACTCCTGCAATCACAGGTGATCGTCCCAATCGTGCTTGTATCGGTAAGTATCTCATCTAGATGTTATCTCTATTAAATATTACACTAAAGGTGTACCAATCAATGTAACTTTGACTGAACGAATTGTTGCTACAGTATATTGTACAGGAGATTATATCAAAGAATTCATCACATTATCACCACTCTATATGAAAAAAACAGCCATTACACCAGTGAGTGGTACAACAAATCAATGGTATATTACGTTAACATGGACGCCAATAGATGATCAAAAAGGACCACAAGTAAATAATTCATTTAATCTATCCAGCTTTTTGTTATATTTAGTTATTTTTATTAGGTATTTTGCGTTGCACCTATCGATCAACGAGGTTTAACTGGTTCTCAACATTGCATTAATTTTGTTGTTGGTTATGCAGCACCTAATCTCATCACTCCTCAACTCGTACAAGGTTTGGAACTCGTTTATCTTAACATATTATCATCATCTTGTATCTTGTCTAGGATCTGCATCACCACTTGGAACAGTATTTGCTAATCAATCCACTTTTAGTATTCAAGCTACTGGTGGAGTCTATCATCCGAATCGTAATGGAACATACATACAAATATTCAATCGAAATAATACAGTAACACCTGAATGGCAAGTTGACTGTGGCTATTCGCCGGATTGCATCTATTCAGGACAAACAGTTCTCTTTGTTGTTCAAAATGCAAGTTGGACACCAGGTGCATTTTATTATATTCTTTTCGGAAGTGGTGCAGCATCGGGTAATGTTTTCTGTGCACCTGAATCAGACCCTATCCTAGATCCCAGTTTTTGGAATTTTAACATTTGGGATCCAGGTCTTTCAAGTAGCACATCAACTACGACAACACCACCAACAACAGGAACTGTAACAACACGAGTATGATACGTAAAATAGTTATTGATGATATGTTGTTATGATTGAGTATTGTTTTAGCCAATGGCAACAACTACGCCCAATGCAAATCTAACAACAATAGGAATTGTTGTAACTACAGGTTCGACTGTACAAACAACAACTACAGTTACAACAACTACAACAAGTTCAACAACTACTGTCACAAGTAAATTAACATTTTTCAATCATATGTTCTTCAGAATTGTTATATCAATCGTTCTATTTAATTATAGGCGCAACAACAACCACAGCTACTACAACTCTACCAGAGCCTTCTATAATGTCAGCCAAAGAATTCGAAGAGAAATGCAAACAGCCAGTTGCGATTATCACAGCAGTATCTATGCTAGCGATGGTTCTAGTCAATGGCATAAGCATGTTTGCTTTTTTCACTAAATTAAATACTATGTTTAATCCTCATCAAGTGTTGGCACAAGTTAAACACAAAAAACTCTTCAAATCATCATCAATACGCCCAAAATAATAATCTCATGTTGTCTTTTATTTTGCCTTTTAAAATAAATATATATATATTTATCACTAACATGTGCGTCCTATATATTTACGTGTAAAATAGGTAAACTAAAAGTTCGCATACAAACGTATCATACGTGCCCCCTTTCATTTACAATCTACTGATATATAAATCTTTGCTAAGAACGAAAGATTGCTACGTTTTTAAATTTGTTATTTCAACAATTAATTTGATTGGTGTATTTCATATATCCAATTATAAATCGTAATATTCGTTAGTGAGTTAGTTAGGTGCCATTTGATTTTTACAAATATGACTCTGGAATTGTTTCTCTATTATTTTGTGACTATTGTTATTGTTATTCTTGGCATCATTTATTTTAAAATAATCTATCCTGAAAAGAAAATCTACGATGCATTACGAGCACAAGGTATTCCTGGAGAACCATTTCGACCATTAATTGGTCAATTACCTGAACTAAGAAAACATCGTCAACAAGATTCAATAATGGACTATTTTTTAACTTTATGTCAAAAACATGGAAGTGTATTTCTCTTTAATTTCGGTCCACTTCATCGTATTATTATAACTGATCCCGATTTGCTTCGTGATGTTTTAGGTCGAACTAATGCACAATATTATGTTAAACCACCACTTTTCAATACTGTCCTATCACCTCTTCTAGGTGATCATAATCTATTGCTGTCAGAAGGTAAAGAACATGAACGAGCTCGTAAAATGATCAATCCAGCATTTTATCATAATAATTTGACTTCAATGGTTTCAATAATATCGCATCAGACAGCTAAAGCTATCGATCAATTATTATCAAAAAAGCAACCAGTTGATCTACAAGTAGAATTTAATGCATTGACATTATCCATCATTGTTGCTAGTGCATTCGGATCAGATTTTGAAAGAAATCCTGAAACTAAAGATATACTTTGTCGAGTTTTAGTTGATGTACTTGAGGCTACTGCTTATCGTTCATTGATTATGGTCAATCAAATACCTTTTCTTACGAAATTACCATTTTGGAAACGAGATATTGTTGAAAATGGTGCTCGTATTACAGGTGAAGTAGCAGATAAAATTATAGCTGATCGCCGATCTGGAAAATCGTCAAGTTTATCTGATGGACCGGATCTACTTGATTTACTTCTCTCTGCTGTTGATGACGAAGGAGAACCATTTACTGATCAAGAAATCAGAGAACAATCTCTCACATTTGTTGCTGCTGGTAGTGAAACAACAGGAAATCTTATGACCTGGATGTTATATGTTCTTATGACACATGAACATGTTTTACAAGCATGTCGAGAAGAAGTCGATCGTATTTTACCAAAAGGAACAGAACCTACAAATGAACATTTATCGCAACTCATTATTTGTGAAGCGGTTATCAATGAAACACTTCGTCTCTACCCGCCAGCACCACTTTTTGCACGTGCTTGTATCAAAGAACATACAATTGGTACTAAAAAACAAATAGTTATACCAAAAGGTACCAATATTATTGTTGTTGATTATGCTCTTCATCGTCGTGAAGATCTTTGGCCTCGTCCACTTGAATTCGATTATACTCGATGGTTACGTGATCCAACTACTGGTTTCAAATCGAAATTAGCACATCCATTTGCCTATCTACCATTTGCTTCGGGACAACGTAATTGCATTGGACAAAATTTTGCATTACTCGAAGCTCGAATCATGTTGGCTATGTTTGTCCAACGTTGTAACTTCGAGATAATACCAGGACAAAAGATTGTTCCAGATGTTAAAATCACCATGCGACCAAAATATGGACTACTGGCAAAAGTAAGTCAACGTTAATTTGGACATTTTTCTTTTTGAACTTAACTATTATGTATATGCATTTTATTTTTTATATTACAAACTAGACGATAAAAATAAACTTTGCTTTTGTCTTATACTTTCTTTTTGAATGAAAGAGAATGTATTTAATAATAAATGCGGAAACATCGGATTGAAATCCGATCGTTATGTGTACTTCAAAA
>ERZ778027.615-NODE-615-length-77083-cov-11.150556_pt1 | contig 77083 bp, 75 predicted proteins | sample MGYA00375757_ERZ778027 | MGnify/ENA primary metagenome ERZ778027 (study PRJEB29350, sample SAMN05389817) | bioreactor metagenome | isolation source: Ammonium sulfate bioreactor | place: South Africa: University of Cape Town | collected 2014-02-18 ...
TTTTTCGAAATTCATATCTAATCTAATTCAATGACATCAACTTCCGAGTTAGTTTGTTTGTATCATCATCGTCGATATGCAAGTCGAATTCAACGAATTATCAATCTTTTTCGAACGACTCACCGACCGATTAAATGTGACTTGAATTTTCTCGCTAAAAATGCGCTCTGCATTTGCAAACTAAAACCTCAAACACCAAATGTCCATGAAAATGAGTTTGTTGAAATACAAAAGCAATATCAACATCTGCCTACAACTCAATTCATCAATGAAGCCAATCGAATCTTAGCAATTTGTTCATGTCAAATTTCGAATTACAGATTAATGAAATTTATTTGTGATCTATCAAATGAAGAACTTCTTCAACAGACTATTAAGCAAACACGAAAAGCACAATTGATTCGTTCGTCACGTTATTCATTATTAATTCGTCGTCGAATTCAATTGAATATACCTCGTCAAAAAATGTTACAACTAATTGGAACTCGAGGACGTATTCATAAACAACTCATGTCTGAAACGAATACAAACATTCATTTCGAAAATCTTCCATATACGATTGCTCAAAAAAATAAAAATCGCACAACTACATTCGATCTCGAAGCATTTCAATCAGCTATTCCTCTCAATGTCGTTCTAACGGGTGATTCCGAACAAACAATTGAAAATGCAATAAAAGTTCTTGAAAGATTTGAAAATAAATAGATCAGAAAACTTAGTTCGACACCTCACACACGTTTCTTTGGAATTTATTTTTAAATTTGAAATAAATCGAATTACAGATTGTTTTTTTTTGTTGGCTTCTTATTTGTTTCTCTGTCGATGCAAATCCATACATAGTACATTTAAAATAAAACAAAAAAGAAAAAGAAATTCAATTATTGTTTTTTTTTCGTCATGAGAGAAAACTCGATTGCACCAGAACCCTTAACAAAACTTGTGTGGCGTTTCGATACGAGAATATCGAATGATATTCATGATGATTACGATATTTTCTATTCCGAACAGCTAAGTAATCCGCGAACAGCAGGAGAAAACGTTCATCTTGTTGAACGATATTTATTTGAAGTGGGTTTTCTGTTGTTGTTGTTGTTGCTCAAATCAAAACTAAAGTTATATTTTAGGCAGTTAAAGCATCGCCAACAGATGTTGAAGATAAATGGAAACGATTCGTTTCGAGAATTGAAAACGATCATTATACACGATCACAAATCGAAAAGATAATGCAAAATTTAGATAAAAAAAAGCAATATTCACCATTGCATGGAGCGATTTGGCATGATAATATATTCATAATTGAGAAATTAATCGAGAAAAAAAGTCGATTTGCTTCAGGTAATTTCGAAAATTGAATGATTATCAATGAAAATATGAAATTCAGATGTAAATATTCTAACGGGCAATGGTGAACATGTTTTACATATAATTGCTCAATCGAATTTAGTTTGGAAAGACGATCTAACAGACAAAACAAATTCATTGAATCGATCTGCATCGGTTTGGTCAGCAGCTATTCGTCCGAAACGAACTCAATCTGCCTTTGTAAGAAAAGAAAAGAAAAAAAAACAACAACTTGAGATTTCAAATTATTAATTTAGACGATTCCGAAATGTGTACAACTACTCTTGTCTTTATATAAACAATTCGATTATCGTGATAATGAACAACGAACACCATTACATGTCGCTGTTTTACTCAATCGAAAAACATTCATTCGAATTCTCTTAGAATCCGGTGCTGACATAACAGCAAAAAGTATCATTGAGAATAATGTTTTTCATTATGTTTCTCTGTCATCATGTTCACCTGATGATAAAGATCAAATGTTTGATTTACTAATGACATATATTTCCACTCGAACGTATCTTCTTATTGAAAAAAATCTCGAAGGTTTGTCACCATTTTCCATGGCTATCGGCTACGGTACATCTCATATAATCAATACAATATTTTCACGTATAAATTTCAATTCAATTCGACGTGAACTTCCTATTTGTATCGATATGTTAGCTAAACATTCTCATACAATTCCTCAAACTCTTCTCGAACATTACAATCCAGTCAATTCGGCTAGTCTCTTGCATATTATCTGTCATTATAACAATCCAAATCTACTTCGACATATTCTTGAATATATTGAAAAACGTGTTCAAAATCTCTCGGATATTATCAATCAATCCGATGAACATGGTTATACACCACTTCTAACAGCTGTCTACTATGGACATCAGTCGATGATGGAAATTCTACTTGAACATCAAGCTCGATATCTTCATGTGCAAACCTATGAAAAGAAAAATATTCTTCATCTCATTGCTCAACGACAATATATTCATGTTCTTGAGAAATTAAATGAAAAATTAGTTCCACATGATTTTATTCATTTAATGTCAAGTCCAAGTTCGTCAGGTTTACCGTTGCATGAAATTTGTCAAACAAATAACGTACAATTATGTCGTTTAATGTTCCAAATGTATCAAGGCAAGAAAACATATCTATTCGAACATCAAAATGCTTATGGACGAACAATTTATCATCAAGCTTGTGAATACGGTCGATTGGAAATGATTCAATATTTAACTAGTTACGAATTAATACATGATAAACAATACAAAATTCAATTGCTAACTATTGGCGACGATGAAAAACGAACTTCAAGGTCATGCTGATGTTGTTGCTTATCTTCTACATTCGCATTTAGTTCAAATCAATGCGTTGACAAATAAAAATGAAACCGCTTTTCATTTTGCATGTCAAAACGGTCATCGAGCAGTTGTCACCGAATTATTAGCGTACGAATGTGATACACTAATTCGAACTGCACAATTATACAATGGTTTAGAATTATCGATTCTAAATCATAATGAAGATGTAACGAGATTATTAACACTTGAATATCGTGATTGGCGACCGATGTTTCAGAATGCTCAACGTATCTATGATTCGACAACGGATGCATTCGATACACCATTGAGAAAATTAATTCGTTATATGCCAGATTTAGCAACGGAAGTTATTGATGAACAATTTACACGTATTAGCGGAGCTGAAACAATGAATGTTGATAAACAAATTTATGATTATGAATTTTTCGAAGATCAATTAACGGTTAAACAATGGTATTCGAAAGGTTTTTATTTTCAAATCCAATGAACTTTTTTTGTTTTTATTATGAATTTTATTTTAGCATCGAATGATAATCGAACAACGAACGATGCACTTGTTCGATGTTGTACTTGTTCGAGTTATCGAACTGAATACGAATTGTATACCGATGATTCGTATACGCTCGTTCGAAATCATCCATTATTCATCATATCTGAATCAGAAAATCAATCTCTTATGGAACATCCATTTTGTCAAGCTATACGAACACATAAATATGCACAATTCGGTCGATATTTATTATTTCTTTCATTTCTACTCTATGTTCTATATCTTTGTGCATATACAGCAATTATTTTGCGTACGAAACATCCGAAATATTTCTATGATCTAGTGAATCAAAGTTCGTTCGATGATGAACATTGTGAAAATGTTGCTTTTTTATTAACGAATAATCAAATCAAAGAAGCATTTAAAGATCGAACATTTCGAAATTTAAAAATTGGAATTTATACATTGTTAATTTTATTTATTATTAAAAATGTCATCTTAATTTTAACACTTTTCCCGAGATTCTTTCGAAAAACATCGTATTATCTCGAAGGTCTCGCGTTGATTCTCGCATTTGTTTACGTCTTAGATCGATATGATTGGCTCGATCCATTGCTATTCCGTTGTCCAGCTCAATATCAAATCGTAGGAACTGAAAAAAAAAGAAAGAAACCAAATTGAATCTTGTATTTTTTGTTTCTCCTTCATAGGGAACATTCGGTTTACTTTTATCATGGATAAATTTTCTAGTTTACGTTCGTTGTATACCAATTATTGGCATTTATGTCGTCATGTTACAAGTAATTTCGGAGAAATTTCTTCGATTTCTTCCTGTTTTAATTGTTTTAATCGCCGGTTTCGGTTTTACATACTATGCACTATTACAAAATCAAGAAGTTTATTCAACACCAATTTTAGCTCTAGTTAAAACGAGTTTAATTATGTTTGAAATGAATTTTGACGATCGAATCTATCAACAATCTCAAGGTGGAATTAATTATTATCCAATGACAATCATTGTTTTTATTTTAACTGGTTATGTTATGACTATTTTCGTGATTAATTTATTAATTGGTAAAGAAGAATAAATAATAATAATAAACATGAGAAAATCGTTGTGTTTAGGTTTGGCTGTTGGTGAAATACCGACGTTAGTCGAACAAGGAACAATTCTTCAAAGTCGAATCTATTATGACAATCTATCTGATTATGAAATTTTACGTTTACAGATTCGTTCATTAATTCTACGGTTTATTTCATATTTATGTTGTTGTTGTTCATGGCGAATGAAATCTCGACTCCATCATCTTGTTGATCGAACATTTCTTCGTCAACGACCGATTTTATTTCAAATCTATGATCGTAAACAATCGAGTCTACCGAAACGTTTGGCTAAATATATTCAAAAGAAATTTTTAAATGAACAAATTCAAGAAAGTATTGATCAAGAAGTCAAACAACGTTATGAAAAACGTAAACAAACGAAAATTCAACGAGCTAAAGACGATGAAAATCGAGAGAAAAAAGAACTCGCTTATTCGCAAGAAAGAATACGTTTAATGTTCAATTGACGGAAAAATAAAAATATCTAAAATGAAACATGCTTTTGTTTGACTTCATCATTCGTCGTCATTATTGGATTTTCATATGCGCCATTGAATGTGACTCTCATAGGATAAATATCTTTTGTTTCGGTTGTTATCGTTTGTAAACTTGATGTTGTATGAAGTGTTGTTGAACTAAATGCAGGATTTAATTCGATAGCATTTGTTGTATTCACCTTTGAGGAAAAAACAAAACAAAAAATTGAATTGATCAATTTCGAATGGAAATACTTTTTCATCGAAATAAACGTCTTGTTCAACTCCACATCGAAGCCAATCACGAATTCGTTTCGGTAGGAAACAACAGCAAACATCACTCACAGGTATAATCAATTTCGGATCGACTTCATTCGGTTTCAATGGACCAGTTAAATAAGAAACAATTAAACCGACAATAACAACAGTACCAACAGCAATCGGTGTATACCACATGTAACTAATTGAATAGAAATTAATTAAAGGATTAACACTAAATTTAAAAAAAAATACAAAAATATTAAATTAAAGAAAAATTTCATCGAACCTCGTTGGAACAATTGACGTTGTTTGTGTAGTATTTTGAACTGGTAGAAGACAATCAACAATTGAAAGTGGTAGACGAACATTTTTCATTTGTTTTTTTGTTATTTGTGCACCTAAGAAAATCCACAATTGAAGAAGAAGACTAGCAATAAAGCCGATAAAACCACCGCGTTTATTGGCTTGTGGAAAAAAGAAACCGAGAAAAAATGCGCCCATAATCGGTCCCGAAAGAACACCGAATAATGATAGAGCTGCATTTAAAATCGAACCAAGATAACTAACAACATACGTCAATAGCATGACAACAGCACCGAGAACAATCGAAAAGATTTTCGAAACAAAACCTTGCCGTTCATCGGTGATACTTCGTCCTAATAAACCTTTGTAAATATCTTCAATAATGACAGCAGCTAGACTATTTAAACCAGACGAAATTGTCGATAATGAACCCGAAAAAATACATGCAAGAAAAATACCAGGTAAACCTTTCTTATCACTTAGAACTTCCATGACAAAATACGGAAAGATTTGATCAATATCCGACACATATCGAGCTGTAAACGGATCGCAAGATGCATAATATGCATAGAGAATAAGACCGACGACACCTGAGAGAAAAATAACAGCAAAAGCACCGACAGCATTAATAAAAAGAGCTTGTTTAGCACCATGTGTCGTTCGAACGCACATGTAACGTTGAACTTGAGTTTGATTGAAACCGTATGTTGAGAGAGCATTGAATGAACCGCCGATTAATAACGACCAAACGGTATGACGAACACGAGGATCAATACTGACACTGAACGTGAAAACGAAAGGCTGAGAATTGATTTTGAATAACAAAATATTTGATTTTACCTATTAAATTCAATTCGTCCACCTCGTTTAGCAATATCAAATGTTCGTTTGACACCACCGAGAGCAATAAAACCTAAAGCAAAATCCAACGATTCAAATGAAACTCTAATCAATTTTCTTCACCTTGAATAATCGCAGCAAGTAGACCAACAAGAATAACAATGGCTTGTAAAACATCTGTCCAAATGACAGCTTTCATTCCACCCTGAAATTTAATTTTCAATCAAAATTCTTTCGTTCTTTCTTTTATACGAACAACATACAACAGATGAATAAAATGTACAAATAACACCGATTGAAACAACCGAAAGCCAAATATTTAAACCCGTAGCTAGAAAATAATATTCGTTTTTTTTGTTTCTTCTGTCTGAATTTAAATTTCACTTTGACTGAGAGCTAATGCCGGTGCATAGAGAACAATCGCCATGTAGATTAACTAGAACAATTCAACGAACTTTCAGACGAAATCAATCGATCATCGATTACCATAAAAAATGAAAATGCAAATGATGCACACATGCGTACGGATCGATCGAAACGTTTTTCCAAATACTTGAGAATAAACAAACAAAAATAAAAAAAGCAACGATGCTCATCAATGACTACTTCATAAGCACTTGTACAATTCATTTCACGAAATTTCGGCATGAATACTAACGCTGTTATTGTTGAAGCAATTATCCACGAAAAACCTTTTTGTAATTCAAATCATTTCGATTATTCAACAGATGGTTCACTATTTTTTTTACCTTGATACAAATACATCGTTCCGTACATATAAACTTCACTGGGTGTTCCGAGTAATGTTATAGCCGATAGAAATGAAACCATAATACTAAGAGCTGTTGGAAATACCTGAATAGGAATTTGAAAAGAAAGAGATGATAGACTTATTATGAACTACTCACTCCCATGCCTCCATCAGCTAAAATATTTGTTTGCAACGAAACAAGACAAATGTTTAACGAAATACGAAGAGAAGAAAATTACCTAGAAGAAATTCTTTAGCTGAACTTTTTTTCGATTTAAAAAATCCAAATATTGCTCCGATGAAAGCTGATGATAGAAGAAGACCAATGAGAAGAATATAATCAACGATGCTCAATGTTCGTAGGACCATTTTCGTTTTCGATTTGTGAAGTCGATCGACTGGGTCGATTATTTATACGTAGTAAACACAAAACAAGATAAAGAAATTATTGGTACGTAAATACCATTTAGCATTGTGAACTTAAGATTTAATAGAAAAACATATTCGAAAGTCGAACTTTAGTTTGTTTGTTTTTTATACTAAAAGTCATCTTCACGCAAAGATCGTCTATGATTGTAACAATAAGAAGAATACTTATATGTCACTTCGGTTCGCATTTTTTCAGGCATGAATATCACATCCTCGAACGCTCTCTGTATTCAACAATTACGTAGAGGTATTGCCATGTCAACCGCAAACTTCATGTGAAAAAGAAACTACTTATTTCTTTCTTTTTTTGTTAATCATTTTTCTTTAAATAAAAATGACCGAATCACAAGCTGCACCAGCAAATGATGAAATCAATGCTCAAGAAAATCTTCTTCACGATCCATCATCATCATCTGTGTACACAATAGGCAATGGATCACCACAAATTCCAGCTCATCTTCTACAAATCATTGAATATGAATTAACATCGACGAATAGTCCATCATTAGCTGATATTCAAGCTTATCCAACGACTGCTTATTTTAATAAAACAGTCATACCAATTATAATCGAAGGTTTAACAATTGTTGCTAAAGAACGACCCAAAAAACCTATCGAATATTTAGCTGCATTTTTTATGAAAAATCGAGAACGTTTCGGAGAAACAATTTGAAAAATAAAAATTTATAACATTTTTTTTTTCTTTTCAAATAATTCTCGTTCTTCACGCTCATTTATAATTTATCATTACTTCGGAAATTAGAAACTGGCTAAATCATTCATTAAATCGAGCAGCTCTATATTATAAAAGCTAAAAATACCAAAATAGATCATAATTAATCTTTAGTTGTGATTTTTGAATATAGATATTTTTATTTATAACCTATCTTTCAGGTTAATAAAGATGTCAGCAAAAAAAAACAACAGATTCTTTTCTTTTCCTCTGAGATAACAGAATCTTTCAGCTTTCGTATTCAATGAGCGTTCTTGAGAATATTTAAATGAAAAAAATTTTGTCTGTTCTTTGCCTTGATCGAATATAAAATAAGAAACCAAGAAACTCAATGAAAATACGCGGATAATTAGCATAATATAAATCTCCAACTGTGCATGTCTTGTTGTAGTCTCAAGGCAATTTTATCTTCTAGCATGCAATTTCATGAAACAGATGGTTAATTTCGCTCGAGACATTGACACTCTTATTTATAGAATTGAAATAAAATGACTCTCGTCTTTTGCTTCATTATTGTCTATTTATTTTGAAGCTTTAATATATCTTTTTTTGTTATCTAACGAAAAGCACTAGATTGAGACAAAAGAGAATAATGCTGAATGTCTGACTTTTTTGTTCGCCGAGTTCAGAAGAACATGAAATATTAAGTACAAATTAAAATTATATATATATCTAAGTTTTTAAAACATCAAAAGTCGCTTTGATCTGCTGGAAGTAATTTTTTCGAAATCATGCATTTATTAAGGAAATTATCAATGCTATCAAGATGAAGTAAATATCACATAGATTGATAAATGAGATGAGAAAGAAAACAAAAATAAACAGATTGATTTCCTGTCAATAAACAATATCTGTATTTCATTTTCGATTTGTGCTCTGTTTTCTTTGACGACAAATATTAGCAGATGTTCGTTTTTCGTTCGACGAATGAACTTTCAACAGAAGAGAAAAAGAAAGAAGAAAAAGCAATCGATGCCCTTATGAAATTGCTTTCGTAAAGAACATGCATGACCTTCGTTGAGGGTGACCGTTGGCGTGTGCGTTATGTCGAAACTCTTATCGAATCAAGCATTGAGTTCATGATTACATAGTGTCCGCTCTGACCTTGACCAACGGGTGATTTATGAAAGCAAAAGAAAAAGAAAAGGAGAAAAAATATAGATTCATATTGTACCATCGGTCAATCGACAAGCTTATTCAAGGTCATCGAACTTGTTAGATTTAACTATTTGCATTTGCACATGCTTATCTACCAACAAGACTAAAATCCGTTGTTTTCATCACTTTTTTTCCGTCTTTTGCTACTGCTTATTCAACATGAATTATTTCAATGAAGTAAGTTCTTTATATATATATATATATAGTAGTGTAAAAACTGCCTTGATATTTACATCGAACAAAGCGAGAGCGAGCGAGAGAGAGAGAAAAGCAATTTATCGAGAACCAGCCGGGCTGTTGTTGTTGTCGTATTATTGACATCATCAAGGATCTTACATATGCTTATAATGATTGCATGAGAAAAAGAACAGAATGAAGAAGGCCAAAATAATAAGTAGACGCAGACGCGAATACATAACGTAATATTACATAAAAAATGGAATAGATATGCATAAAAAAAATGAGAGAAAGAAAAGCAAAAAAAAAATAGGCGAAAGAAAGGAGAGGAGAAGAAGAAAAAAAAATAACGAAGAATTGCATAATAGCAATTCGATATGAAAAACAACGAGCTTTTTTCTCTCTCTCTCTCTTTCTCTCTTTTTCTTGGTTTAACCACGACATTGAGTGATGAAAGAGACCTGGTAATAGTACGCAATTATTTGTCTTGTTCTTTTCTCGGTATTCATAACGATCCTCAAGAATGTAGTTGTGTTCCCTATTTTTTTTTCTTCTTCGTTCTTCTCTTAACTTACGCAAGAGAGAAAAAAACAACAAAACAAAAAAAAAGAAAAGAAAAAGACGAAGAAAAACGACTGCTATTACGTTTACTAACGAATAATGGTAATCTAATGCAATCACACATCGTAAGAAGAGAAAAAAAACCTACCATCCCTGAGTAGACGAAAGAAAAACCGAGAAAAATAGAGCGTAAGAGAAAAATGAGAAAGAGAGGCTAAGGAGCGCGAGAGGACAGAAAACAGAAGAAAAGAAAGACGAATCAAATCACGCAATCGCTCTTCGTCATCATCGGGCGCCACCAAAAAACATTATTCGCGTTCTTTTATATTCAACGCTCACAAGGACATTTGGATAGATTGATAGTGTTGTTGTTGTTGCTGCTGCTGCTGCTCGATGCGTGTTGATTGAACCAATAACAACAACAACAATAGCAGATTCTTTCGAAATAGAGAAAAAAAAACAAAACAAAACAAGAAAGAACTATCCGACCGAGAAGCTTCCTTTCGTCCATTCATTCCATACCCGGTGAATTGTTTAGACAAAGCAAAAAAGTATAATTATATTTTCGAGAATGGTAAGTTGAATTTTCGACATCGATGAACATTTTGTTTTGGTTCGTTCGACTTTGTTCTTTTAACCTGTCATACAAATAGTTATTCAAACTTTTTTCTATTTGTTGATTCTCCGCATTTAGTTTTTGAAAAACATAGTAAACCTTAGGCAAAACATGAGTCAAGTAAACAACTGATAAAAAAAAAGAAAAACTTTATTTTCAAATGATGTAATAACACAGCGTCAAAGTAAAGATATGTCATGCATGTAGTAAAAATAAATATAGACGAATGAAGACGAAGAAGAAGAAGAAAAAAAACACAAGAAACTTAAAGTCGTCATTTCTTTTCTTACTCACATTTAATCTTTGCTTTTTCCTTTCTCGTCTTAAATCAGGTTGGTCCGGTGACAAACGACGAATCATCTATGAGTCCAAATAATACAGATTCTTCTCAACAACATTATCGTCTCCAATTGCTCGCTCAGGCAATTGAAAAAGTTGAAAATGAAAGTCTACAAAAGAAAATAAGCGTACCGACATCGCCAATATCACCTAATCGACAACAACAACAAACACAAGTTCCACTAGACTCACTTTCCATGACCACACAACAACAACAACAACAACAACAGGAATTAATTATGAAACTTCTCGCTCAGCAAAATGTTGCCGCAGTCATGGCTGCAGCTGCTGCTGCCGCTCAATTGCAAATTCATCAACAGAAAAAGCACGAACCAATTTCACCTCCATCGACATCGTCAGCATCGTCGACATCAGAAAGTCCAATTGACTTCTCATCTCATCGTTCACTCGACGACAACAACGATTGTTCGACGCCATCGTCGCCAATATCCAACCAACATCAATTAATTTCAACAATGCTACAAAATCTTCAATCATCTCCAACAACTCCATCGACATTTCCATTGCTTCTAACAAACAAAAATGGGAAGCCAACACGACCATTCAAAGCGTATCCACGTGAACCTCTAATGTTGCCACTTGGTTTTTGTCCAACAGCTGCACCGACAGCCGATCAAACCAATATTCTTCTCGAAGCAGCAACACGAACGACATCGAATCGTAAACGTCTTGCTCAAACACAAGAACGTCTCAAACAACGTTTACAACAGCAACAACAACAACAACAGCAACAAACTCAACCGTATTTCATCTCATCATCCGGTGCACAAATTTTACAACCACCAAAAAAACGTCATCGAACTATGGAAAGTACGAATTCAAATGAGGAAAATACGACAATAACACCCTCAACGGAAAATAATAATACGAATTCATCTTCAACAACAACAACAGAACCGAGTCCAAATGATGAATTGAATAATTCGATTAAAGATGATGCTTATTGGGAACGACGACGAAAAAATAATGAAGCTGCCAAACGTAGTCGAGACGCACGACGAGCTAAAGAAGATGAAATTGCCATACGGTACTAACTCGAGAGTTTTAGCAACAACAAAAAAAAACTAAAATATGTTTTTTTCTTCTTTCCTATTTACAGAGCTGCACTTCTCGAACAAGAAAATATCAAATTACGCCTTGAAGTTTCTCAATTAAAACAAGAAACAGCGAAATTACGTTGTATGGTCTATGCGACATCATAGTCATATTGTTCTCTCTCTTTATATATAATTCTATGTATGTGTATGGTGGTCTCTCGGTGATGTCTGTGTATCTTACTCGTTATAATGACTTCTTTATTGTGTCTCTTGTCAAAACAAAAAGGTATTCATCGAGTTGTTTGATTTTTATTTCGATCTCTGCAAGGCAGTGGTGTATTCTCTCTTTCTCTTCTTTCTTTGTTTTTCGAAAAACCCAATAACATATTCTCAAGAGCCGAGCTCGAGATTATGATCTACAAATTTCTACTGCTTTTCCAAGAGAAGAAACGTTTTTATTCTATCATTTGCCATTGATGTGCGTGTGTGTGTATACGTTTATCTTGACGATATATTTCAATTGCTTCGTTTCATGACATCGTTTAATGTTTCTTTTTTTTTTAGTTCTTCCCTTATATTTCGTTTCACGCGCTTCACATTTCATTTCAATTCGTTTCGTTTCGTTTCTTTCTTTTTTTTTATATTACGCAATATATCTTGCTGCTTTTGTTGTGTGTTTAGAATTGTTTAGAATTTTATCAATTAATGTATATGTCTTTTGTGTTGTTGTTTTGTTTTTTAAATGTAAACTAAATCTCATTGAATTTACATGTGTGTGCTTGTTTGTTTTTTTTTGTCACATTCTAAAAGACAAAATATATAAGAGTTTGTTTTTCTCTGTGGAAAATTCAATTCGACTCGATTCGGTTTTAATGAGTAGAAGATCTATTAACACCTATGTGTGACCTCATCGGATCATATAACACATTGATAATGATTAGAGAGAAAAAGCCTTCTCCTTGATATTGACATTCGAGTATACTTGACAAAAGAAAAAACAAAAGTGTATTAAAACATCAAACGAAAATGTGTAAATAGCGACTTTGTGGAAACAAATGTTCGTGAATAAAGATCAGCAATCAATTGACGTAATGAAATTTCAATAGACTATTGAATTCGTTCTCTCATTGCCTCAGGTGTTAAATCAATGGAAATATGCAATCAGATGTGAGTTGATTAGATCAGTGAACTAGAGAAACGAGAAAAAGAGAGCGAAAGAGAAAAAGAGAAAGAGAGAAAACGTATGTATGCACGGAATTCATTGATGAGAAAATCATCGATGAAAATGTTGATCGAAAACAAATTGTAAATTCATGTTTTTTTATCGCCGTGAATTCAAATGACGTTTGCCATAATAAGATCGAATTGATCTTTTGTATTTATGTTTTTTTTGTGCTCATTGTTGTTTTTCTGATTCATGTATGTAAAGAGAAAAGAAAATGAAAATGTGTTTGTTTTGTTCGTTCTAAAATAAAAAGAAAGACTTGAAATTCCTGTACAACGAAAGGTTATCTATTTTGTTACTAAAAATAGTTGTTATATGTACTTTTTTCGAAGGGGATGATATTCGGCGCCATCTATGCGTTAGGATCTCGTGAAAGAATGGGTCGATCGTGCGTTCGAAAATCTTTTTTTCTACCTATAATCGATTAAATATGAAAGAGAAAATTAACGACTATTTTCGTTCGAAAAATATTTACCAATCATTCTGTAGATTGATTCTCTCGCTCTCTTGCGAATCGAATCGAGCAATCGAAGTATATTGACGACAGAAGAAGAAAAAAAACCGAGAACATTCGAAAGAATCATTATTTTTTTGTCCTTAAATTTTCAGATGAGTTCAATCTCAATTCTTGAAACATTACCAGATGAATTATTATTAGAAATTTGTAAATATCTTCTGTGTATCGATGTTCTTCTTAGTTTTGATAATCTCAATCAACGATTCGTTTGTTTAACACGTGATTATCGTCGTTGTGTATCTTTACATAAAGCATCCTATAAACAATCATTTCAATTCTGTACAACTATTCTTCCACAAATCGGTTCATATATTCAAACATTAATTATTGATAATTGTTATTCATCTCTACAAGCTATTGTATTTCCAACATATTTTACTCACATTCCTATGTCAAAATGTTTTCCTTGTCTTGAAAAAATTATTTTAATTTCATTTCGACCTGATCCATTATTAGTTTTATTGAATATTTTAACTAATCTTCGATCACTGTCTATTATTGAATTACGTAGTCTTTTTCGTGTAACTCTCAATCAACAAAGTGAAATTTTAATTGCACTTTTTCAAGCCAATAATCAACGAATAAAATCGATTCATATCGATGATCAATCATGTCCATTAAATCCAATTCGAAAGTATTTCTTAGCAAAAAAACAATATTCAAATATTCATCATCTTCAAATACAAATTTCGACACTCAATGATCTTTCATTTCTTCTACAATTAATACCAAATATACAATCATTAAATGTTTCAATAACTAAACGACGACACATCGATCATCTCAATCGTTTATTTTCATCAACGAATCGATTGAATTTACTTCGAACTTTGCAATTTAAATCCGTTCAACATTCGTGGACATTCGATGAATTAAATCATCTATTCAAACATTTACCAACAATCGAACATTTATCATTGAATATTCGTACGTCCGATGTTCGTCTTATAAACGGACAAATTCTTCAAAATTGTCTTTCAAAACAGATTCAAACATTTCATTATGCTGTACATTATCTTCCCGAACAAATGCTATTCAATGTTGAACAAATTCGACAAACATGGCAAATGTTTCGTCCAATTGTATGTTTATATAATCGAACCGAAAATGATTATATGTTTTTACATACATTACCATATTCATCGTTTGATTATCTCGAAGTTTCATCAACAGTCATGAATTCATTGATGAATTATTCGTATACAAATATTCAACGTTTACATATTGATTGTGATTGGAAAATCAATGAAATCTTTCCAATAATTCGTTGTTGTCAGTATATTCGATATGCAATGATTTGGTTTCATGGAAATCTTATGAGTACGAATGAACAACAATCGACAGATTCGAGTAGAATTTTTCGAATTCATGTATTCTCTGAAATTAAAATTTCGTTTTCTGTTTATTTGCTTAGATTGTACGAATGAACAATTGTTATTGCCAAAACTTGTTCGACTTCATCGTTTAGCTTTAGTCGGTTCTTGTCCAATTGACCTCGAGAATTTCTCCATTCTTCTCGAATCAACACCGAATCTCTTTCGTTTAGATTTACCCTATCAAACATTGAAATCTATTCTTCAAATTCCACAATTATGTTTTCTTCTTCGACAACGTATTACAGCGTTGACAATCAATGATCTTCCATCGGCATCGTCCGAACAAAATCCTTTGTTTATATCTCATCTTGTTTCGATTTTTCAGCATATTCAACATTTTTATGTTGATATGCGTTCGTTAGATACTCATATCGATGAATTTGTTCTACGTTATCTCGATGAATTTCATCGACAAAATCGAACACTAACATCGTTTTGTGTTGATGGTAAACCATCGAATGAATTGAAACGAAATGCATATGAATGGCTTCAACATCAACGAAATGATTTTATTCAGAAGAAATTTACAGCATTTTTTAATGATAAAGTCGGACGACTGTTAATTTGGTTGTGAAGATATTTATTTGAGAATAAACATAGACGAAAAGGAAAAACACGAGAGAGAGACTCAACAAGATATTTCAAAATATAAATAATTGATTTGACAATAGAAATAGTTTCTGTCGAATTTGATTGACATGATCAATAGAATAATAAGAACAAAAAAATGTTCCTTTTTTCTTTTTTTCTGCATTGTTCTTGTCCGTTGAAATTAGTGTACATTTATCAAATTGAATGAAAGAAAATATTTAATAGATTTTCAATGAATTATTAAAGTGAAGATCATTTTCTACGATTAGTTTGACATATCCTCACGAGATATTTATTCTGCATTCGACATAGCACACGATAATCAATGCAAATATCATTCAAAATGAAGAAGAAGTAAAGTCTCATTTCGATCGGATTTAGTTGCAATTTGAAACTATCTTGTTTTTGCTTGCAATAGATTAGAATCGATCAATCTAGTCAAGCAATAAATTTATGTTTATAATTGAAAAAAAAACATAAGTTCTCGTTGAGATGAAAGAAAAAGAGAGGAAATTAAAATTATTCATTGCGACTAGTAGAAAGGAAAACAAAATAAGAAAAAATGTAAGGTAAGTATGATGAGATTTCTTATTGAAAAAAAAAGAACGAGAGAGAAAAACCTTCTCTATCTCTGTATGTTTTTAAGTGACAACAAAGCTAGACAGATGTTTTCTTTTTATTATCACGAAATGAGGAGAAAGAGTTTTGATAATGACAGAAACTGAATTTTCTCAGCTTGTTTTATGTCAGAAGAAGAAAAGAAAAATTAGCTTCGCGCAATAGGAAAGCTATACAAATATGAATGTACTCAAGAAAGTCTTTGCATATGTTTTTCTTTCTTATTCTTCGTACGTTAGTAGTTTGTTTTATTTATATAGACGCACATAGTCATAAAAAGCAAATCAATTATAAATAAAAAAAAGAAAAGATTTGCTGTTCCTTTTTACAGTCTATTATTTTCAATGTGATCATTGATATTCATTTAGTTCGTAATAATCATTGTCATTTTAACTACTTCCGTTCGTACTTTTCATTGGACTTAAATGACAAAAAAAAGAAAAACATATTCTCCTAACGTGATTTACAATTAGTGAATAATAGTTATTCGTATATAATCAATTGAGACGTGTATGACAAGACCGAATAGATCAGTATGAACTCGTTGATATTTTTGGAAATTGAAGAAACGATCATCAATTCGTTGTTGTTGAGACTTTCGTCGTCGCCTGCTGTTTCTTTTTTTTTCTAATCATCGGATTTTCTTTTTCTTTTTCTTTTTCTTTTTCATGCGTAAATTCTTAATCGATTTCCGACTAATATCTATCTATTTTTCTTCGCTAACGTTTTAGAGATAGTAAACCGCATGTATTTTGTCTCTCTGCTTCTCTCATTTTTTTTGCCGATGAAAAAAAAATAGATTAAATAGAATGGGAAACAGAGAGCGAGAGAGAGAGAGAGAAAATAATTGGACCTGGGAGAATTGTTGTTTATCTGTAGATAGATAGTCCAAAACGAAAATCGAATAAGTATGTATGAAACTCGATCTCTCCTCTTTAAAACGATTTTAATAAAGCGAAGAACGAGAGAAGCGTTTCCGAAAAGGAAGTAAAAAATCGAGTTACTAATCATTCTAACTATCACAAAATCCCATTGAGATGATATTTTAGAAGGAAATTCTCGTTGTCTTTTTTTAGTAACACAATCATTGATGTATTCAGTGTTGTTGTCTTTTTTTCTTCTCATCTTAAAGCATTTGTCATCGATAGATAGATAAGCTCGATTGTGTTGTTCATTTACACACAAGGTAATAATAAGAAATAACTAATGCATCAACATCTCGCATACTGATTAGGTTATTCTTTTATTCGAAAAAATTTCTTCCCTTGTTCTTGATATAACATTTGTTTGTACTATCAAAAGATGACACATAGATATATGTTGAAGTTTGCTTCTTTTTCTTTTCTTTCTCCTTGTGTTGCCCATCTTGATTCTGAATATGTGTATATTATCATCATCATGATCAACAACAACAAAAACGCCAGATATCCAAATAGAAGTAAATATATTAAGAACCATAAACAGACTGACAGAAAAAAGAAGTTGTTTGCATATATTCATTACTTGCTTTAATAATATTAGCACTGCCGATTTCGAATGTCGTTGTTGTTGTTGTTGTTGTTGTTGTTGTTACTACTGTTTGTATTATTTTTATTATTAGTTGATAGTATTTGTTTGAAACATCAAGCTACTCTATCAACACTCGGTTGAAGTACTCGTCTGTTTCTGTCTATTATATAAATATCCTTTTAGCTACTAATGTTTATATTTTAAAAAGAAAAGATAACGCGATAAAAACTTTTTTGTCCTCTTTTATTTTCTAATTCCGAATAAGCCAGTCGTCATTATGGATGACAGTTTCCATTAAATGAGAATAGAAGAAAAAAAATCTAGAAATTCTTCAGTTGACTATGTCATATGGATAAATACAATGTTTATTTGCTTGAAATCTCTGTCATAGCATAGCAATAGTTTGTTGTGCCGTCGTTCTATCGGCTTATCTAAATTGACAGTCACAACTTGACGTGATATTTAAAGTGATAAACAAAAAACGGCTCGAGAATTTTATCTATTAATTTTCTAGCGTCAGATAAGTACATCATTATCATAATCAGACTAGTTTATAAATATCTGTATCAACGAAGCATATTTGCTTGTTTTCTTTTTCTTTTCGAAAACAGACAAGATGAGTGAAAGAATTATTTGATTAATTGAATTTTTTATTCTTGATAAGTAGCTAAAAGAGAGTGAGAGAGAGAGAGAAAAAAACTATGTGATTGTTGTTTTGTAATTCGATTTCGGGCAGAAAAAATGCACTTTATCATGAAAATGACCTATTAGCTTGTTTTTTTTTTATTAATACTATTATTAGTACTATTATTCTAATGATTTATCTTTGTTGATTTTTACACGTCTAATTCTAACGTGTTAAAATATTCTCACAATTCTTTTGTCATCTCATGAGAATTTCGAACTTAATTACACATAGAATTTTCGAGTTCATCGAGCAAACTTTTCTCATATTAGTAAACCTTTCCTTTTGTTGTTGATATTCTTCGGCTTTTTCTCTCTCTCTCTCTCTTGTTTTTTGTTGAATAGATTTCTTGTTGTTCGTTAGTTTCCTAAATAAAAGAAACTGTCGCGTATAGACATATTTTGTTTGTTTGAAAATTCCGAGAACGATGTCTTTTGTTCGGATGCGACCGAACAAAGACCTCAACCGCTTGCCTTTTCCTCTTCTTTTTCTGTTCATTCGAATAGTTTCGATAGTCTATCTTTCAAGAGTGAGAACATGCACTTATCATCATCTTCTTTGACGATAACAACGAAAACAATTAATTTTGTTAATATTCCGCACTTGTAATTTAATTTTCTTCACGAGAGCAATAACAACGAAGACATAGAGAGAGAAAAAAACTTTTTTTTTTTCGATTTGGCTTTGGTAAACCCACACGCACACATACACAATATGAACATTAAGTTATGCATAAAAACAAATAGAAAATTTATTGATTTCTTTCTTTTTTCGAACTATTTTTAGTGATAAGAATTGAATGGAAAAGAAAAAAACATGGGAAGTACAACATCTATATATATGTAGATACGCACACTGTTTCTTTTGTTTTGCTTTTTATTTACATAATTGAGTATGTGACCGAGAAGACACGATGAGAAATAGAATTTTCACATTTCAATCGGGTTTAGTCTTATTGAATCAAAGATTTTCTTATTTGAAAAACCTATGCCAAACAAGTAAAAGTATTTTCTTCTTTAGTTTTTTTTTGTTGTTGTTGAACTCTTGATGATTGAATCAAAACGAGAGTCTACTTTTTTCTTCTATGTTCTCGGAAGCGTTTTATTCGACGACGAAAGAAAGAATCGTCTAATCATAGTTGATTATTTGTTTCTTAAATCGATCAATTCAACGAGAAGAAGAAAGGCTTTTCCTTTCAACCGAAAGCAAAATTCACATTCATAGGAATAAAAAAAAATCTTCTTATTTAATCAAAGTTTCTTTTAGATATGATTTTTTCTCTACGAAATTAATCATTTCCGTCGTTGGCCTTGGTAGTCGTGTGTGTGCGTATGTGTGTGCACTTCTTGTTATTTTAAATGAATAATCATGTTCTTTTACAAGCGACAGATTTTTCTGTCGAACAAAATTTAACTTTAGTCTTACTTAACAGTCGAACGATTGATATCAATGAAACACAAGGCAATTGCAGTATTGCATTGCAATATCAATTTATTGAACATATTTTCTATTTATATTTCATGTCACCATTATGTCTTATTGGACTTATTTTAAATGTGATTAATTTAATCATATTTGCCGATCGTTCATTTAAAAATTTAACATTTAAATATCTACGTTTAATTGCATTTGTTGATTGCATAACATGTATACTTGTTTTTATTTATTGTATAACAAACTATACACGACCACATACAATGAATGACAAATATTTTCGTATATGGTATTTAGTTAATGTTTATTTTCCATTAGCCAATATAACTGCAGCTTGTAATGTTCTACTGACGATCACAGTTACAATTGAACGTTTAGTAAGCGTTCGTTGGCCAATGTCAAAACAACGTTTATTTAGTCCGAATCGTGTTTTATTAACTTTAATCATTGTATTTTTATTTCCTATTGTTGCTAATTCAGTTAATTTTCTTGTTTATAAAGTTGGAGAATGTAATAATCTCGATCAAACAATTATTGCAACAACACAAGCATATAAATATTTTGGCATATGCAAAGAAATTCTTCTTCGATTTATTCCTATATGTATATTAATATGTTCGAATTGTCTTCTATTATCAACTGTACATGTTGCCAATAAAAAATTTAAACCAAAGAAAAAACTTGGTCAAACAACAATTGCATTAGAATTAACAACCAATGGTAATGACACAAAACCAATAACAAAATATCTATCTGAATCACAATCACAAACAGATACATTATTATCGATTCAACCTGAAGAATCGACGATCAATGATTTGCAAACAAGAAAATCATCGGTATCGACAACATCGAAAAATAAGATGCACATTCGAAAACAACAACAAGAACGACAATTAACTATCATGTTAGTTTGGTTATCGACACTTTATCTATGCGGACAAATACCAATGTTATTCGCTTATCCGAATTTTGTTTTTAAAGATACAAGTAGTCGAATCTATAAATATTATGCATTAGTTGTTAATCTATTGGAATTAATAACTTATCTAGCAAATTTTTTTATCTACGTGAAATTTACAACACAATTTCAACAAGTTTTTCGAAACAAAATCAAACAGATCTTCTTTTGTTTTACGAAGACTTGAAATCCAAACTCAACTGATAGACTTCATTTTATTTTCTTCATGTTTTCTTTTTCTCGTTAAATACATTCAATTATCATTCATTCTCAAAGATATATATAGACATTTAAGATGATGAACATTCGTGCCATTGACAAGTTCATATCCGTTTCTTTTTAATCCGAATAAATGAGGGTGAAAAAACGCATTTCAAGAATCAACTATTAATAGCAATTAATAATGAGCTATTGAATCTAGAAAATTTTGTTGAGCTCTTTATTTTGTTTTTGTTTTTTTTTTTTGAAAATCTTCGTTGTTAGCCAGAAAAAAAAGAGAGGAAAAAAAGAAGCACGCTAAGCGTTTTTAATAAGAATACATAGTTATTCAATAATAATATTGTGAAGAAGAATGTTCTAAGAATCTTTGTTCAATATGTGCGCTGTTTTTTTACATATTAACAATCGAGAAAATCTGCAGCAACAAGTAATTCAAGTACAACATTTGTATCAATAGGAAATTCAGGTATATCAATTGACGAACTAAATTCAAAGATAGAGAGAAAAATTAATTTATTCTTTTGTTTTTGAAAGAAACTTTATACTTGGTATATTTGGCTTTGTAAGCGAAATATCGACAAACATGAATGAGAACATGTGACGGAATATCTTTCAAGTAGATTTCATTTGGTTGTGATTCGGAATATTGTCCTGGACCGCTCAACATATTTTTGATTGTTGGCGATGCAGTTATGGCAAAATCTCGTCGAACAACAAATTCATGTCCATCGGATGATATCAATTTCAAATACATTGAATCAGGTCCTTCTAAACCACCGTAGGCATTCGGCGGCGTTACTGATGATGCTGTTACACCTGCGTTTTCTGTTGGCATTTTTAATCTAAACGAAAGAGTATCTCAAATACAAAGACGAACGAATTCATTGATTGAATATTTTTAAATGTATGATATTTATTTGAATTGTCGAGAAAAAAAAGAGCGCGTACAGAACAGTCATGAGAGAGAGAGAAAGATACACACACGCACACACACTTGACAAAAAAAAAGTTCTTCTGCGGTTGTACACGAAAAAAAAACAAACAAAAGGATAGATAGCATTTTGTGGCCAGAACGAGAGAGAGAAAAATGTCAAGAAGAGAGAAAAACCGCACAAGTATCTATAAGGTAAATACGAACGAGAATCACTGTTCTAGTAGTTTAGTTTTATTAAATAATATGTAATTTAGAATATACGAATATGAGAAAAAGAAAAAGAAAACAAACGAAGTAAAAGGACTAAACACAAACACACTATTGAGTCGCGAAGAGAGAGAGAGAGAGAGAGAAGAATTTTGCGAGAGAAAGAAATTTTGCCTAGAAAAAAACAATCAATCAAACGCAGCGACTAGATTTGACTTTTCTTTTCGAACGAAAAAAAAAGGAAAATGAGATAAAATATATTTATATATATATATATATATATATGTATAGAGAACTCAAAAAAGAAAAAAAAATGAGAGAAAGTAAGAGAGATTGTTGCTGTCTGTTATTATGCACGCGCATAGATTTTGATCTTCAAGAATAAATACATCTATTCTTCGTGTGTGTGTGTTTTTTTCTCTTTTGTTTTTGATATGTATACATTCAAAGAAAAAAAAAGGTCGTCAAACCATGCGCGTCACCGAAAAAGAGATTTGTAAAATGTTTTGTTTTTGAAATGACTAGATTTGTTTGAGAGAGAAGGAAAGAAGAAGAAGAAGAAGATTCATGTACATTTATATATTGTCGAAGTGAGATAGAGAGAGTTCATCTCAGGCCAGCTGAGATCGAATCGAGAAGAATTTCTTTTAACCTTTTGACTCGTCATCGCCTTCAGGAAGGAATACAGTTGGTTCGGTATTACGACGTTTGATTTTTGATTTACGTTTACGAAGCATTGTTGCCTAAGAACAACAAAATAAACGAATGAAAATCCAAGTGACGTTTTTTACTTTGAGTGCTGATCGAATGATTGTTATGTCACAGGGTGGTTGAAGCCATGGTTCGCCATCAACTTGAACCGGCACGGAACTGTCCGTATTCATACGAATATGAATCTAGAAGAAGACATTTTGATTTGAAATTTATATTTCTTTCATTGAAATATATATCCTACATGTCCTCCTTGAGCAAGTCGAATACCCGATCTTAATCCCGATTGAATTTGTCCGAGATGTACAATTCCTGTTACGCCGACGACTTCTAACATGCCATCGTAATGTGTTGGTCGACTGAATTTATCGTCTCGTTCGTGACCCCAAAGATTGGCACCACTTGCCCAACTTAAAATGTTGATAATAATGATACCTTCTAATGGCGGTAGATCGATACGTTTCCCATCAACTTCGAGAATAATATCTTGAGTAAAATCTCTCGAGCTACCTTTCTTCATTATTTTTCTTATTCCTGTTTTGAGATAATAGCCCTTGGCTTGTATACGACTATTGAATTTATTGGGATTTTCTTCTCGTGCCATATGAAAATCCAGACATATATCGGCATCGATACCGAGTCCGAAATAATTATTCATAACGAACATTTCGGTTTTATCTTCATTAGTTGTACCTTCTTGAATTGCAATCGGTAGAGCAACTTGTGGTGGCGGTGGATTTAAGATAGCTTTGCCTTTGGATTTATGTGATTTGACTACTGGACCAGATGTAGTTGTCGGTTTAGCTGTACTATCGGATGGATTTGTTGCCATACGTTTATCTTGATCTTGGTGAAAAACAACTGTCCAACGATCTAATTTGATTTCTTCAGCTTCGACAACATCCCTGAGCAATGCTAATGGTTCTTCTCCACCGGTATAACCTGAACCCCAACGTAGAACACGTGCTAGATCATTACCTGTTCCCAATGGAACAATGCCAACAGGTGGCGATTGGCACAATGCATCTTGTCCAACATTATCCAAACAACTCAATACCCAGCCGACTGTTCCATCGCCTCCACATGCTAATATACGATAGTAGGGTATATTTCGAAAAACATATAGGCCTGGCAATGGTCCGCCATTTTGCAGATCGAATACTTGATGCGGATTTAATAAATGTCGAAAATTCGTTATCAATTCAGCTCCTTGTTGTCCGCCTGATTTAACATTAACAAATACTAATAATGGACTTATATGTGTTGGTATCACTTGTGGTTGAATATTCGGTAGCATGAGTACGAGTAATTGTTTTTGATCATGATAAGCTTGACGTAATTTCGTAAATGCACGTGTTGCACGATCACTATCATTGTAAACTAAAACCATTGCTCCATGTTCATAATAAATCACATCCATTTTATCCCATTTTAAGTCTTTATCATTTTTAAATATATCTTGAAAGAGAATTTTTTCGTATTGTTTTTCCGTTCGAGGTCCCGGCGGAAGATTGCCAACGAATAGAGACACCGATGGACCGTGAGGATCATCTTTATGTTGAAGATAAAAACGTGTTACACGATGACTACGAACAGATTCCTTAATGAAGACAGACAAACAAATCAATTAAATGAAAAAAACGAGAAAAATTTGTTTTACTTTTCTCTGTTGACGTAAAACATGTAGAGGATATTCATTTGGTTCTAAGACTCGATCAGTATAATTAACATTTGATATAAGTAAAACTTCGACCAGCGAATATTTTTCAGCTCGAACATTATGTAAACCAAAATCTACTAATGCTTTGGCAATAACTTCACTTGTTGTCGTTGATGAAGTAACTCTTATTGTTTTAAAACCATCGTGAGTTCTTAATAAACACAAAAATAAATATTTGACAAAACAAAAACAAAAGACAAACGAATTACTTTAAAATGCCTGGATAAACACGAACGAAATCCAAATCCATATCATCACGTTCTTTATATCGAATATAAATATTAAGAACAGGGCCACTTAACTGTCTCAAAGATTTTAATGGCATATTTTCATCCAATGGTTGATCACCACCGACTAGAATGAAACGAATTTTTTTCGATTTTATCGTCAAAATCAAAGTTCGATTCGTACAATTATCTGTAGGTACAGTTATGCAATATTTAGTGCAGTCATCATTGATATGGAATGTGCGAAGCGCGGCTTCCTGAAGTAGAAGAAAACAACAAAATCGAATTGATTGATTGAAATAGAAAAAGAAAAACATACGAGAATTTGGGTGTAACTCGCTTGTTTCGGAACAGATATGGAACGTGGAGTGCCATTACGATACGTGGCATTTCCATCGTAAACTTTGATCGTTTCTAAATTTCGAAATGAAATAATCAATTAAATTTTTTTGTTGTTTTTGCTTTGTCAAACCTCGTTCTTCTTCTTCGTCTTGTTGATTTTTATTTGCTAATTTATCTCGTCGAGTTTTTCCAATTATTGTCGGATTTTCAGTAGAGAAATTCGAAGGAGGAGGAAAGACATCGCCACCATTACCACCTGATGGATGGTCATTTGATGTACTTTGTGCTAAAAAACAATTGCAGACGACAATTAAAATCATATTTAATAACAAGAGAAAATCTAGATTTTCATGCAATTAGAACAAAAAAATTATAAAAACACTGAGCACAGGGAAATGGATTGAAATCATTTGTTGTGGATTTTTTTCAAGAAGAATTTTTCTAGATACTATTTGGCTCTACCCCGATGTATAGGCCGTTGTAAAGTCAATTGATTCGAATTCGTTTTCTTTCCTGGTAAGACAAATGAAGATTGACGTTGCAAACGTTGAACAATCGACTTTTTTGTTAGATTTGGCGCTATAAGTACAGATTTAGAATTGTGCAAGGTCAAGCAAAACATGTGTGCAGCAAAAAGGCAACGACGATGTAATTTCAACTATCGAACAGATTTCGTTCGTTTTTACTTACTAGCACATCCTGGACTTCGCATATCAGTCGGATTGATATTTGAATATTCAAGTCCTTGTTGAATTGGATGATTATTTCCGGAAGGATTTTGTATCGGTTTGGACATATTATTTCCAATACCTAATATCAGATCTTTATTTAAATCAGCTATACGTGGAATTGATATAGCATAGGGAGGAATAATGATATCTTTTAGTGTACCAAAACCACATTCTTCGAGTACACGTGAACGGCACGTGCTATGAGTCTAAATGATCATACAATTGAAAATAGTTTTTTTTTTTTAAACTCGGAGGTCGACGTACGGTTATTCCACACCATTCACATCTCATTCCAGCGAGACATTCGCTTGACCAACAAGTTTTTCGACAAACGGCACATTTCGAATTCGTTGGCAAGTTACCTTCACGCCAATGATGATGGTGTCTCACTGCTGTCGATGACTGTGAACAAAAATATTCGATAATCAAAATAAGAAACTAGCCTCAAGAATCCGATCGATCTTACATTATCTCGACTGGGCGCATAAGTTGCTGTTTCTTTACAATCATTAACAGCAAAATCTTTGCAATCTTCATGTGCATAATATTCGCACACTAGAAAACAAAAAATGTTTTGTTAGTTTTTTCTTTTGTCAATAAAAAAAACGAAAATATTAGTCAAATCGTTAATCGTTAGTAGAACTTGTTACTATCGATTACCTGAATATTATTCTGTTTTCTTTCTGAATAATAGTAAAGCAAAATGATCGATATATGTCTAAGAATCAATCGTTTCGAACTACTCACCTTCACATCGTACAGCGGAAAAATCTTCCAGTCGCTTTCGACAGACATTGCAAAATTTACGTTTAAACCGGGATATATCCGACCAAATATGGCACACGGGATTCTAATGAATACAAAATATGGTTTTCTCTCAATGAATTCTTCTCGTAGAAAAAAAACAAAAAACTGAAGATTTACTTTTATAAGTATAGGTGCAATACTTGAGCATGGTGAAATAACAAGTTTTCGGCATCGTTCATGACAAATAAAATTGCAAACTTCGCAATAATAACCTTGTCCTATGAGACCCCAGAGCATTTCAACACAATGATGACAATAGGTTGGTTTGTGAAAAGATTTTTTAACAAAAAAATGTCCATAATTTTCATTGGATTGTTGATTGACATTCGTACAATCACAATTTAATGATATTGATGATGGTGGTCTATGCATTGTTGTTAATTGTGAATCAGTTGAAAGTATGTTGTGTCCATCAGATTCAATTATTGCATGTTTGTTATCACCGGCATTGGTTAATGAAGGATGCTGAAGCCAAGGAGAAGGTGTCGACGAATTTGTCATCGAATGATTGAGAGAAGATAAATTTGGGCATGCAGATGAATTTGTTTTGGTCGATGGTAGAAGAAAAGGCGATTGATTCGAGTGAAAATAATGAAATTTATTTGTTTGTTGTTGTTGTTGTTGTTGGCCAAAACCGGCCATTTAAAAAACACGACGTCGTCGACGCATTTGTCGAAGAATTTTCGGAGATGAATAAATTATGTTTTTCGAATATCTATAAAAATGATTCAGTTCTTTGTTGATTGAAATCAGAGATCTTTTCAATGTCTTCGTTCGATGTGTTTATTTATTTGTCGAAAAAAAAAGAAGAACAGAAGAAGAAGAAAAGAAAAAGCTCGTCGCCGAATCAACATTATCTATGGCCATAGTGATTCTTCAGAGAATATGAAACTCTATAAATGATGTTATTTGAGAATATTATGTTTGTTTGGCAGATGAAATTCGTTTCGAGAAATTTTCATCGAATTATCAAGAATTTTCATTCGAAAATCTTTTCTTACGATTGTTTTACGATGAAAAAATTCTCTTCAATTTTGTTTATAGATGTCAGCAGATTAAAAACAAGCTACGGAAACGACGACGACGATGCCATTTCTCAGAAAACAACAACTACTGAGATTAATCCAAAAGCTCATTGAGCGACATCTCTCTCTCGTATTGAAACGAAAATCGAAATTGAACTTGAATATCTATTATTGTGATAAGTTGTTGTTTTTCTGTCTGTTATTGACGTCATTCTGTTGTTATGATAGTTTTCCGTTCTGTCTATCTCTTGCATATGATGTATGTATACGAACCGGAAGAATGCGGATTAGTCTTTCCGCACTATTTTGTTATTGTGTATGGAGAAAAAACATCGAGAGAAAGATGTGATGCGCGCATTGATTTGTTCTGACGTTGATTGATCGATTGATTACTCTATTCGAATTGTGAAGAAAAAAAGAAAACGAAAGTTTCGAAAATTTTCGTCAAATAAAGTCAATTGCCAAACAGATTTATGTTGACACGTAAAAACAAACACATCGAACTTATTTGATCTCGAATCAATAGATAAAAACCAGAACATGAAGATCTCACTCGGTTGATTGACTTTTAGAGTCACATAGAAGAAAAAGCGTTTCTCGAAAGAAAAATGTCAATAAACGATAAGTTCACAGATATGTGCTTAGACAGTTGATTAGATCAAATATCTTCTCGTTTCTATCAATTGAATTACATCCGAACAGCCAAAAAAAAACCAGCCTTTTGTTTTGTCAATTCACGACTCATCATTAATTTCAATAACCTTGATTGAATATCGAGGTTTTAATCTGGACGACGAGGCTACAAGACTATCATCTTGCATCTGTTGCTATTTGGTTTTACGCTGACTCGATAGACTTGCTTTGGTTGTTCTTTTTTTTAATTTATATTTTCGAGTAATATTCTATTCAATTGATATCGAACGAATTTCTCTTTATTATCTCCTGACAATCAACATGTCTGTATTGTGACTAAATACAAAAAACCGAACGAAAGAGAGAGTGCAAGATATTTCATTACTTCTGTAATCCATTTCGATACAAAACACACATCTACCGTTTTTGTTCTTCTTCGATCTATTCCTCTGCCTCTCTCTCTCTCTCTCCAACAAACAATAGATATAAGTACACATCCGATTGACATATGAGAACGAGGAGAAAAATATGGGCAAGTGTTGTCAAATGTTGAAAAACACGAATGACAAGAGAAGAATTACGAAATATTTCCTGATCATATTCAATCTTTTGATGTTATTTTTGTTCTTTGTAAGTACGTCAATGTCAAGATAGAAATCTAATTAAAACTTGCTCGAATACGAAAAGAAAAAGAAAATCGAACATAGCCAATATATTAAAACGGTATTAAATCGATGAATAAGATGAAAATCAGATTTTTTGCGCATTAAAATCACGTCGCAAAGGTAAAACGAATGATTATGATTGACAAGCATATTTTCTTTTTTTTTATCGACGAATTCGATATCATATCCATTTGAGAAAGAAAAAGAATGCAACCTTGATGATGATGATGAAAAATTCACTTGACATAAGTGACATAGAGATAGTCTTTTCTATTTTATCGAATTACTACTTGAGTATTTGTTTAGTTTGGTTCATCATCATTGTTTTTGTCTTTGAAATAGACATAGAAAAAATGATTAGACGAGTAAAAATAATATAACGAAAAAAAACAACGAAGATTATAATCAAATGTTTTTTCTTGCTTCTTTTTCGATTAAACGACAATGATGATTAGAAGTGTCTATTAAATATTATGTTCACACAGTAGTCCATCGAAGAATTTGATACTTGACTAAGCGAACAAGAGTGAAAGAGAGAGAGAGAGAAAACAGAAATAGAAAATTAGGTAGGAACTGTCGTTTTTTTTGCTGCTTCTCTTCTTTCTTTTTAGTTTTCATTCTAGAGAAATCAATGACGCGAAAGTAACAGACACTTCGGCTGCCTTTTTTTTTAATCTGATGATGAAACACTAAATTATGCATAGATTACGCATAAGTGAAAAATTGTTTCAAATCGATTTTTTATTTTCTAGATCGATGACATAAAAGACAACGAAGAACGAACGTGAAATATCTTGGATTGTGATTATTGTTTATTCAATAAACAACTCGTTTATAATGTATATTAATTATCTTCTTATTCAAATTTATTTACTCTTTATTCAAAGTAAGTTTTCAAGTACAAAATCACTTGTTTGAAACAGTCAATTAGTTCACTTGTGTTTTTATCATACGTAAAATTGATTCCTTCATCGACGAGATCATATATCATTAGCACAACTGTTGCATTTCTATTCACATTTTTAATACAAATAAATCCAATAAGAGAATTTGATATATATATATATACACACCTGCAAAACATAGTCTGTTTTGATATTGTTGCTGTTTAGCTTTTGTCTATTCAATTCCAATCTATAATCCATCAACACATTGTCATCAATTGATTCTTAAAACTGAAAATCGAACAATAGCTATCTGTTTACAACGAAGTAGTGATAAACAACATCCATATAATCGTTATACATCATCAGGATTTTGCTCGAAAACCTATTCATCTAATAGTCAACTAATTGATCTTGTTTCTTTGTCGAAAAAAACAATTGAAACAATTCAAGATAATCTTATTGAATTATTCAATTCGAAAGATACGTCCATTGATTTACCACTACCGAATTTTCTTTGGATTGGTTCTAGTAAGAAAGAAAAAAAGAATTTATTCTTGTGAAGTGCTTGTTTAAAATATTGAACTTCTATGCGTATATAGATTATACTGACAATTTAGTGAATAGTTCATTCTGGTGTTCGAATGAATGTCAACCGAAAAATTCTCTAGGAAATTTTCTTATACTTAATCTCCGATGTGAAAAACGACCATGTTTTGCAAGAAAACAAACGCATTGGGATCGAGCTCCGTTTATATGTTTAATAGATGGTATTCTTCAAGAGAAGAACAAATCCGTTCCTCTTCTAATCCAAGCTCCAGCTCCGACTTATCCAAGTAGACAAGAATTATTTTCAATCGAAATATGATTTTTGTTTTTTTTAGATACAACCATTGTTTTCAATGATTCGACTCCTTGCGTCGTTGTCCGAACGAATACACATCAGTATACATTCTGCTTTCGTCGACAAGTTTGTCCTCAAAATCAACGTAGTGCTTTTTGTACGACTAAATTCGATGCGTTGAAAATTTGTCAACAAGACAAGACGAATGCAAATTTATTAACAATCGAAAATGATGCTGAATACGCGCTGATTAATGATATCATAACGCTTTATTCTGATCAAACATTACTCGATAGAAACGATACATTGAAAAGTAAATATGTTGCTCGAGCACAATGGATGTGGATCGATGGTTCGAAAGGTTTGAATGATATCTATCGATGGAATCTCAGTGGACAAGGTTTGGCTAATATCGATGATAAATATTGGTGTGATATGAATGGTAGTTGTTTGGGTGGCAAAGGACGAGATCATGTTGTTTTGAATATCGTCTGTCAATCGGAAGGCAACGATACGCAGATATGTTTAGCATCGAGAAGACAATCGGAACCAGGTCCATTTATTTGCAAACGTCGATTGACGGATAATGAAGGTAAAATTTCTCTATTTTATGAATACAAGAGAAAACAATTGAGAGAATTAATTTTTTTAGAATCGATTTCGAAATTTGTCTATTTGAAAGATATCAAAAACAAATTTCCTTTAACACTAATGTCTACAGTTGATGAAAAAAGTAAACTTTTTTTATTTCAACTGAGCCGTATGTGAATATATCTCTCGATTCAGATTCGACTTCGGTCTATTACGATGAAGATCATTGTCTGACCGTACAAAGTCGTACTCATTTATACACGTTTTGTCTTCGTCGACAAGAATGTATTCCACGTAAAGCTTTCTGTACGAAATGGAGTAAAGCACAACAAAATTGTCAAATATATAAAAATAATTCTCAACTATTAACCATTGATAATCATGCCGAACAAATGCTTATTACGGATATTGTCAACAATTATCTCGATGAAACACGTTTGACATTTAACGGAAGTTCATATCGATATTTTCAATTAGCAGATTTTCTTTGGATTGACGGCATTCGACAAAGTCCGTATTCGATACAGTAGAACTTCGTATGTAGCGTTTTGTTTTTCAGAAGATAATCAGACTTATCTATGGAAAAATGGTCAAGAGAAAATTCCCGATCGATACTGGTGTCCGAAAAATCAATGTGCAACAGTCGATCAGTCTCGGGTTATGTTAAATGTTCGCTGTCGACGAAATAGTTCGCTTGTTTGTTTGGGAACTAGAATCGAATGGAAACCAGCACCCTATGTTTGCAAACGAACACGACCGATTGACAGTCGAATCTTATATCTTCATTAATTTTCTATATGTTCTTGTTGTTGTGTTTTAGTTTGTCCGATTCTATTCGATGGAATTCGTTCGATTCATTCGAGTGAAATGTTAGTTGTTACAGTTAATCGAACGATAGCGTTGATTAAATGTAAACATCCCGATTATAATACACAAATCAAAGTACAATATCAATGTGAAATCAAGAGTAAACAATGGAAATTAATATATCAAAATCGAAATTTTATTTGTCGTAAGTTGAATTACGAGTTTGTTTTGAAAATATGAAAAATCATATTTTTATTCAAGCCGGATATAAACCTGCCCCATTAGAAATCGTTGTTAGTCGACCGACAACATTACCAACCACTCGCACGAGTGTTTCAATTGCCGCCGATTGTCCTCAAACGGACGTTTCACATTTCGTTGCTCAATTATCAACTCCATCTCACTATGTTTATTCAACAAAATTTACTTCACAACTAACTTATTACGATCTTAAACTTACCTGTGCGTTTAATAGTATGATTCAAATCACTTATCGATGCGATTTATATACGAAAAAATGGCTCTTCATCGACGGTGATAGTTATTCATTCGATCAATGTTATCCAACTTGTTTTACTGATGAACGAATACAATTATTGAATAAATATTTTTCTTCCGACGAGCAACGACAAATACATAGTCGATATTTAGATCGACGACAATCGATACGTTTTCGTTGTTTTAATTTTCACGATAAACGATGGAAAAGTATTGTATATAAATGTAACTCACATGAAATAACCAAAGAACAATGGTTTAAAATACATTCATGCTTTAAAAAACATACGCCATTGCTGCCCGGTAAAACGAATAATAAAAAAAATAAAAAACCTGAAAATTAATTTAATATTTAGACGTAACTGTATCAATGTCTGTTACTCAATTACCGGCGACTGTTTGTCCGCCTACACCGACTAGTTCGTGTTCAGGAGAATATATACGAGATGCAAGAGGTTGTGTGAGACAAATCTGTCCGTCAACAAGTCAATTGTGTCATGTAAGAATTAAGAAAAGAAAACCTTCGAAGTGTTCTATTGTTTTGACTGTTCGCATTTAAGACAATTCGTTGTCCACCGGATCGAGTCTGTCGAGTGATGGTATGTCCAACATGTATTTATACTGATTATCTTCAAGCCGTTTGCGAACAACTAAATGGTACGTACGAGATAAAACCAAACAAAAATCTAAACATTCTTTATTCATCTGATTTTGTTTTCCTAATGCTTCTGGTTTCAATTAGATCATTCTTCTACAGATAATCTAGTTATCGTCAACATGTATCTAGATACATAGTTCGATATTGTTTTTACGATGTTAGCTTTGTGTGCTTTGAATTTGCTTGATTGAAACAAAAAAAAAGACGAAATTGATTTTCTATTTTCAGCACGAACACTCTGCGAATTTCAAGAACAATTAGTTCGACTAAATGATTTACAATCGATTAATCATTGGGAACAACAAGCGATGATTATGGTACAACGATACGCTAGCGATCAACGACAACGTTTACGATCGATTTCATTTATTAATTAGAAAAAACGAGAGGATAACAAAAAACTATCTATCAATTGGTTTCATGCTTTCTTATTCTTTTATTTTATTTTATTATTTTCTCTTCGTGTTTTGTTTGTACCAGATATGTGTAGTTCAGTAGTGAATAAAATGTACTATTTATAATTAGACGAGACTTAAAAATAAATAAATTCAATAATCTTGAAAACGAATAAATAATTTATGATAAGATGAATTGAATTAATCTTTGATTTTAAAGTTGATTTGGCAGAAAATTCGATAAGCAATCAAGTGAATGAAAACGATCATTGAAAAACGTCTGAAGGTAAGACAAACAAGTGCAAATTTTTGAATTAATCAGCATGAAATATTTATTCTTTTGTGTTATTTTTTTTGTTATTGTTTTAATGTCAAGTGAGGACACTTTCTTTGTCAAACACATCTGCTGTTCTGCGCGCAGAAGTATTTAACTCGTAATTAATCGGCATAACGCATTGACAAGCTGTGCCACATTTGAAGAAAACCGATATGATCAGTTTTCTTTTCTCAAAAACAAATACAAATGTGGCCTCAACAACGTTGTTTTTCAAGATATTGTTCTAGTTTATTATGTGTAGTTTTTTTTCTTGGATTTCTAATTTATGCTAATCATCAACTAAACGTAGATGTATACTCAGTGTTAGTTAATAATAATACTGCAATCGATAATTCTTTAAAAGATATTCCAATTTGTTCGTCAAGTGATCGTGCTCGTCAACGCTCACTTCTCTATACTCTTCAATCATGGACATATTTTGCTCGTCAAAATCGAATTCAATATTGGATTGCATATGGAACATTACTTGGATATGTTCGAAATCATAGTCTATTGCCACATGATACAAATCTTGATATATTTATTATGGAACAGCACATGCCACAACTTGTCCTACTTTCTCAAACGAATTTTTCATTTCACTATAAACTTCTCATACATCCGCAATGGTCAATTGTTGATCTCAAAGAACGACAGTATTTCCATTCGAATGGAATCGATTTTCGTGCAGCAAATGCACGATTTGTTCATATGAAAGATGATAGTTTTATAAATATCTGGCCAATTTATAGTTATAATCCACAAGAAACAAAAACTCGTATTAATAATCAAGGTTTATTGACTTCATATGATCAAAAATATCAATGGATGTCAACATCAATCGATCTGATATTTCCACTTCGAACATGCGAAATAAATACAATACAAGTTTCATGTCCAGCAGAACCTAAACAAATCGTCATGGATATATACGGACCAACATCTGTCGATACACCATTAATCATTTGTGTTAATGGATCATGGACACGAGCTGACAAACCGGTTCCAACATTGACATCAACTCAAATGTCGACATTAAGTGATAGTGATTTGATTGAAAAAGCTCTTGAAACAATACCAACATGCGAATCAGGTGATCGAAAGCATCAACGAATTCTTCTCAGTCTTCTACAAGCGTGGTCTCAACTTGCAGAAAAATATCATATCGAATATTGGCTTCTCTATGGATCACTTGTTGGCTATGTTCAACGTCAAGGATTGCTACCACATGATGGTGATATTGATGTTGTAGTCGATGATGAACAAATTCCTAAACTTATTAATATTTCTCAAACGAATTTTTCGACAGATTATGAGATTAAAATTCAACCTCAATGGAAAATTGTTGGATTCGAAAATCGCGTTTATTTTCGTGATCAAGGCATTCATTTTATACAGCCAAATGCGAGATTTATTCATAAAGATAGTTGGAAACATGTTGATATATTTCCTCTGTATTATTTTCATCCAGTCTATGGAAATCAATCAGACAATATAACGATCTATGACAATCAAGACCGATGGTTATCGATTCCTCGAAAATGGGTTTATCCAATAGAGACATGTTATTTTAGTGGAATTCAAACTCGATGTCCAACTGAACCAAAGACAATTGTATCGACTTTGTATGGTGCTTCAGCAGTGCATCAATCAAATAGAAAATGTGAAAATGGCTCTTGGGTTCGCACGTGATTAGCTACGTATTTCTGAACTAGTGAACGATGTAGTAGTTATCGCATACACGTGCTAAATTTAATTCTATCTAATTTTCTTTTCTCGTTTTTTAGATTTTTTTCGTTTTGTTCGTTGCTTATAATATTATGCATATCTTTTCTAGATAATATAACAAAAAGAAGATGTCTGCTGTTAAGATTTAGTTTAATTATTTTTAAGGCAGTAAACCAAAAAAAACTCGACGCAAAAATACTGGTTAGTATTACTCTTTAAAAATAACAATCAACTATCTTTATTTATTCGTTTGATATTTAGTTTGATCGCTTCAACCAAATCATGTCCGCCCTCGACAAAATGTTACCCCCAGTGCTTTTAGCAAATGCATAGACCAAAATTGAGATTTGAATATTTAAATTATGCATAATTCTTGATCTGTTAATAACACTATATATATATATATATTATGTTAAGGTATCAACATTTCGTTGCACAAGATCAACCACTAAAGTGAACTATAAAAAGTTGAACACAATAATATTAAACAAATTGTATAAAAAAAATCAAATCGGTTATAAGCTATCCGCATATGCGCTGTATATGATATGAGTACTTTTCTTCTGTAAACAATGGCTGTATAAGTTTAAATATAAAAATCAAAAGACATATGTTTCCCTCAAAATCTGTCTTCATTCGCAGAACTAAGTCAATCAAATGTAAATTTCGAGGCTCTTTTTATTTCCTAAATGTTACAGTGTGATGTCCTTATCATACATCCCCCTCAGCATTCTTTCTCTTCATACATATGTACACGCTTCTGCTTTTCTCTTTGAGAAGTTTCGTCTGGTTTTTTCGAACACGAATAAATTGTTTGATTATGTATTCGATCCGAAGATACACTCTCACACTAAAGAAGAAAAAAAAGAATATGTGGTATCGACAGCAACGATTTCTGCTCCGGTTTTTATGTAGTTTTTGCCTACTGTTTATTCTTAGAAATTTCATTGATAATTATTATCGATATGACATTATCAAACAAGCTCTTGAACAAATGCCAAATTGTTCATCGACTGATCGTCGTCGTCAACGGATTCTACTCGATCTTCTTCAGTCATGGTCTCATTTTGCCGAACAATACAACATACAATATTGTCTTACATACGGATCACTTGTTGGTTATGTTCAACGCCATGGATTGCTACCACACGATGCCGATCTAGATATTCTTATACCCAATGAACAAATGCCAAAACTGATGACTATTTCTCAAACAAATTTCTCTTCAATCTATGAACTTAAAGTTCAACCGCAATGGTTTATTGTCGATTACCGAAAACGTTCGTATTTTCGAAATCAAACCATTAATTTCATTGTACCCAATGCTCGATATCGACGTAAAATCAATCGATACCATATTGATCTCTTTCCAATCTATGATTTCAGTTCATCGGAATCAAATCAATCACAAAACAAGAATCTCACAATACACAATCGATATTCTAAACAATTATCCGTACCACAAACATGGATATATCCAATTGAGATTTGTTATTTCAGTGGAATAAAAACTCGATGTCCAGCAAATGCTAAGAAGTTAGTCTCGACTCTCTATGGCGTTTCAGCATTGATAAAATCAGATAAGAAATGCAAAAATGGCACTTGGATACGTGCTTGAATTACATACTATTCACCTGTTTAAATATTTCACAAAGAAAAAAAAATATCAAATTTCATTTGCCTTTCATCTCGATTATTTTAATAAGTGCGCAGCATAGTTTGGAAATTTGATATTTTCTTCGTATCATATTGATAGAAATGAATTTTGATTATTCGAATTCGATTAAAATTAAAATAAAAGTACATATTTACAAATATGTATGATATTCCAATACACTATCATTGTTATTATTTACTGTTGGCTCTGCACACGGTAAATCATCTAAGAAAAAAGTATCTGATTAATTTTCAAAAGACAAAAGAAAAGAACTTTTTCGTATACCGAGCGATCGAGTTTTGTTCTTTAACATTGATTTATTCGTCAGATTTTGTCCTTGAATAGTCGATGAAGCCGATGACTGATAAGAAAATCGTCTTGTTGATGGTTGATATTCGAATGTACATTGCCATTCACCTTCGAAAAAAAAGTACACAGATTATGTTATTTTTGTTTGGTTTTGAAAAGTCTTACGAATATCAATGATATGTTGTTGCAAAGCTTGAATCCAATTGTTTAATGTGAACAGATCTTGAACGAAGAATTCATCGTATTCGAATTCATGATTGTTAATTACAAATGACAATCGATCTTCTCGTTCGACAACAATTGTATTCTATTTTTAAAAAAAAAGTATTGATGAATTCGATTTGAATCAATTTGTTTCGTTTACTGGAGTAATCGGTAGTGAAAATCGATGTTGTTCGGCAAAAGGATTCGTCATGATTTGTTCGCCTTCGAAATAACCTCGAGTTAGTACGCCTGCATAGCGAACATTCTGAAATCGAATAATTCCAGAAAATGCTACTAAACGTGAGTAACACAATGGTAGAGCAACGAAATAGGCGATAAATGAAGACGAAATTGGCAATTGAAAAAGTGCATTTTCTTGTCGAGGTGAAAGTTTAAATGTACGAATTTTCGATAATTTAAAAACTGAGTCTTTTGTAAGAATTGTTTGAGCTACGAGAACGAATTTTGATTGTTGTTCGTTCGATGATTTATTCTAAAACGAAGGAATATGTTCGTTTTTTTTTGTATTGTTCCTTAATTCGAAAGAATACGAACATGACTGTGATTTCGTCGTAGGAATCCTCTCGTAAGATTCGTTGAGCGCTGTGTCGAAAAGAAAGAACTATATCGATTAGCAAAATCTTTAGCCGATGATGAAAGTGCAAAAGACGTGTTCAACGCATAAACTTCAAGATTTAATTGAAAATTATGTGGAATATTTTCACTTGAATATAAATTCAATTAACTTAATTTAATCAATCAAAAATTTGAATAATTACAAGATAAGTTTGTCGGTAAAAACAATTTCTGTTGATTGTTTATCGATGATTTGCAATTGTGTATCAAGAATTTGACAGCCCACACGTGCCAAACAGAAGACAGCGAATTTCTTTTGTTCTAAATCGAAAAAAACATTGGTTCTTTTTTTTAATTTGATGATTATTTCGAAAGAATGTCACCGGATTTTGCTTTCATTGTTATCCAATACAATGGCAAACGAATATCCGACAGAACAATCGTTGCTTTCGTTGGTTCGATTCTAATAATTTCTATTCAATCTTATTTTTATTTTATTTTTTATATAATGTTTACTCAGATCTGTCCGGTTGAAGTAAATTCGTTTGTTTCCGTTGAATTTCACTCATAAAAGCTAACATTCGTTGTTGTGAAAGAATCAATGCTTTATGACATTCAATTGTCTGTTCAAGATTCGTTGCAACATTAAGTAATTTACTGATTCCATCGATCATTTTCAGTTCACAATCGATCTTTCGTTCTAATTCTGGTTCCTAATTGAATCCTATGAATAAAATATTTCAACAGTTTCAATATACGTACCCATATGAAAAACGAAATAACACGTTTTTTTGTTTCCATCGGTTTCGTTTCTTTTAAAAATTAATCTTCATACAACAACAGCACAATATAAGACTTCGCATGAGAACAAAAAACAACTGCGAGTAACTTTCTTCTTTGAATGTATGCGTACAATCAAATAATATATATATATACATTTTATTATTGACAAAAGAATAAAATAGTCGATTTTTTTTTCGATTTTTTTTTATTTCTGTATAATATTCAATTGTTTTTTTTCTCATTGAATGCAAAACAAACACATAAGAATATTTCTCTCTATGTGACGGAAGTGACAGATAAAGTGAAGAATAGCAGAAATAATAATAAACATAATAGAATAAACAAACAAACAAACACACAAACAAAAAGTCGTTGATTTCTATTTCTTTTTGTTCGATATATTTACATGAAAACATTACAGATACTTAATACTATCAAATGTTCGATAGTAATAGTAGTCAAGGACGGCGCTATGAATTGATCATTCACACGGGAAACGAATGTATGTATATACTAGCGACCATTTTAAAAGACAAATGCAACTCGGGATGATCATCAAATGAAGAAGATATACGTACATGCATGAAAAGAAGAAAAAAACTATTCTACACAAAATCTGGCATAAGACAAAGAACATGAAATATCTGAGGATGATGAGAGCGAAAGTGAGGTGAATGTGTGTGTATGTATGTATGTATTTTAACGTGGATATTGCTGCTGTTGTTGTAACATTTCGACAAAAGCAGCATTGAGATTAAATGACGTTGGAGATGATGGGACCATCGTTGGCGGAAAATTATTATTATTCGTATTGGCTAAAGATGATGGGGAATTAATTCGTTTGGTGGCTTGTAAAACTTGATGTGAATCAATAAGTAATTGACTTTTCGGTGGTCGGCCAGGACCACGTTTTTTCGTTGCCATTAACGGCATATTCGAGCCGTTCGTCGACGTCGGAAGACTGTGACGAGTTTGTCCAGCTGATTGTTTTACCATTGATGCTGGCACACCATTTCTCGGCGCAGTTGGCGGTGGTGTTGGGATTGGTAATGTCGGTATTGCTAATCCAGATTGTTGTCCGAGCATCGACGCTAGAGCTGATTGAAAAGCTGCTGAAGATGTACGCGACGAATTTCCTGTGACGCTATTTTCAATTGCAGCAAATAGTTGATCGTATGGCAACGGGTCGAGTTCGTGTGACGAGAGGCCGGGTATCGCCGCTCCACGTTCGGTGACGTATTTCGGCGGTCGACCACGGCGTCTCGGCGCGAAATTGGCTCGTTCGTAGGACGTCGAAGTCGAAATCGGCGGAATCATATTCGTACTCGAACGCATGACTTGTGGAGATTGAATTTGTTGTTTAGGCGGTCGGCCAACACGTTTCGGCACCGTACTCGACGACGATGATGCCGATGTGAGACCGAGTAGTTGTTGTTTAAGTAGAGACGAATTCTCGGTGATGTCGTCGGACGCATTGGCCATCATTAGTTGTTGTGTCATTTGCCATAGGAGTTGTTGATGTTGTTGTTGAAGTGATAATGGTGAATCGGTGATTTTCTGTCGTTTGGCTAACGGTGGAGATGTATTCGATTTGTTGATTTGTTGTGGCGATGATGATGATGATGTCGGTTGAATCGTTTTCGTGAATTCATTTAACAATGTCGATGGATCGGATAAACGTTTCGATGATTTGCTACTAAAGAGAGAAAAACAAACAAACATAAGTAGAAAAAGAAAATGATTTTTATTGAATAGTAGAAAAGGTTTCATTTGAAGTAAATTTATCTAAGGATTCATATTTAAAGGCAATTATTTATTTACCTATTCGATGGATGAAAATCTTTTCCATTGGCAAGTTTCTCCTGTGTTTTCATGTGACCATTGGTATGTGAAATAAAACGTTGTTTAAAAAATTTCTGTCGTTGCTGTCGAATATCACGAACGATAATCGTCACAATATCCGCGAGAATATCATCGACAATTTCGAAAACATTCTCATCTTCAATGAAATTCATATTATTATTTTCATCGTACTCATCTTGTTCGAAATAGCTCGTCGATGAGTAATAATCGAAGTCAATACCATTCGAATGTTTAATGCCCTGATCTCGATGATGATAGTACTCATTTTCGTTATTTAATTCTTCGTCAGATGTGGCTAAAATTTGATGAGTCGATGATGCTTTGGCAATCGGCAACGAATGTTGTTGACGAATAGGAGATGTTGGACATTTGTCTTTCGGTGGCGAGATTTGTAAACGACGTGGTACACCTTTTCGACGTCCACCACGTTCTTGTTGTGATGGAAGTACAATCGATGATGGTGGTGGCGCATGAAAAAGTTCTTGTTCATCATCGATATCATCTTCGGGATATTGTTGTTCATCTAATTCATCGTCATCATCATCGTCTTCGTCCATATCCATGCCGCCGTAATGATGACCATTACCGTTGGTATTCGTATTTAAATAAGGCAATAATGATGGATCATCCATACGAAAAATATTCAAATTGAAACAAAAGCAAATTTTGAATCTATAAAAAAACGTCAAATCTCATTATTTCCTCGAACAAAGAAAACGCGCGAGTATATATATATATGTGCATTGTGCTGCCCGTGCCGACCGAACGATAGTTATGTGCGTATGTGTAGAGATAGAAAATTTAAATCTTTTTCGCGTTCTTTTTTTTTGTGTGTTGCTTTTTTTTGTCCGTCCGACCTGTCGTCAGTCAATCACTCGACTACCAACCGGTTTGCTTTCACTGTTTTCTCTTCTTCTCTACATCATCGATTTTATTTTCATTTCTTCCTCTCCTCTCCTTTTCTTCTCTTCTCTTCTCTTTCTTTCTCTCTTTCTCTCTTCTCTTTAAACAATGGATTCAAATTCCATCGATCAAAAATAAACGTTTGCTGACATCTATCCGAAAAATAATATTTTCATTTAACAAACGAAAATCGGATTTTTTTCTACCGAACTAAAATCGAATAAATACAGAATTGAAATCATAATAAAGAACTCAAACGAAAAAAACCTAACTTAGCGAAGTTTCTATAGTAACGAATTTGTAAATTGTCTCAATCAGAATAAAAAAGAAAATAATTGTTAGAAATCGAATATTGTTACAATTTGCTCTGTGTCAAAATGGATCAAACATTACGACCATTGAAAATTCCACCGGAATATCTTCACTATGCTGAACAAAATACATTATTCGAATTATTTCAAGTAGGAATGTTCTTCTCTCTCGCTCTCTCGTTCATTCATTTGCAGCCATTAATCAATATTTGATTTCACACCTATGCTTGTTATATAATAAAAATGTGTGCATATCTTTGTTTATTCGTATTTATATATGAAATCTGACAAACAATCGAGATGTTTTTCGTTTCGTAGAGATGCATTTCATCGTTGCTCATCGATCGTCCTAATGATCCAATTACATATTTAATTGATTTTCTTAAAAAAGATGCTGATGGTTTGTGAAATAAATCTTCTTTTTTTGTTGAAAATTGAAGTGAATACGATGATCTAGTTCCGCAAATTGTTATTCTCGGTCCGCCAGCATCCGGTCGACATACGATCGGAAAATTATTACAGAAGAAAAACAATGCTGTCCTACTCGAATGCGAAGATATTCTACGTGATGCACCGAGCAAATTAAGAGACAAACTACCGCCAAATCCGACCGTTGTATGAATTGAAATTTGTTTTCGAAGAGAAAAATAATTTTGGAATGTTTAGCAAAATGTTCCATCGGATCTGTGGGTTCAATTGTTTGCAGAACGTTTGAAGGATGTCGATTGCGTACGTCGTGGTTGGATTCTAATCGATTTTCCGACTAATCGAGAACAAACTGTAGCATTACAACGTTACGGATTATCGCCTAAACATGTTGGTAAGTTAAACGTTTCGAGAAAATAAAGAGAATTTCTATTAAATATAATATTTAGTCTGTCTCGATGCACAAGATAATGTTTTAATCGAACGTGCAGCTGGAAAACGAATTGATCCAAAGACCAAAGGTTTTTTTTTCTCGAGATTTTGTCAAATGAAAAAAACGATTTGTATATTAGATATCTATCATATCACATGGAATGTGCCGAGTTCTCATGAAGTTCAAGAACGTTTAGTTCAATTAGAAGAAAATTCCGAAAAAATGATGAATTCTCGTTTGAAAGAATATCGTCGGTAGGATTGAATTCTTCTTCTTGTTGTTTTTTTTTAAATAAATTGTTGACTGTTAATATTTATTTTTCACTGCAGAAATATCGAAGGTATAAAAGATTGTTTCAAATCAGTTTTACGTCCGATCGATGCTGATCAACCGCTGAATGACATTTTCACTCAAGTTCATTCGTTTACATCGAAGAAAGCTCGTTCGGTTGCACCACGTACTCCACGAATTCTCATTCTCGGTCCGACAGGTAGCGGCAAAAAAACAGTGGCTACTCAATTGTCAAGAAAATACGATATACCTATCGGTAGATTCAATTTGCTCGAATTTTAATCGAAAAAAAAACACACACACACATCGAAACTTTTTTAGTTTCAATTCCCAAATTAATCAAACAGGAAATCGTGAGTAATACACCATTAGGTGCCAGTATGAAAGCATATGTCAATCGACAAGCTATGGGTATGAGATTTTTTTCACAAACAAAAACAACGATTATTGATTGATTTCAGTTCCGGACGCATTATTAATGCAAATTATTCGTGATCGATTAAATCAAAAGGATTGTATAACTAAAGGCTGGATTATGATTGGCTTTCCACGTACACGTGATCAAGCTGAAAGTTTATCTCGAATACCATTAATGGCTCCAACACGGTAGGATATCAATCGAGTTAATTGATATTTGTCAATTGACATATGTTGCTTGTTTTGTTTTTATGTGCAGTATTTTCTTTTTGGATATTCCGCTTGATGTTGCACTCGATCGTTTAACACAACGAGCCCTCGATCCAATAACCGGCGATCGTTTTCATGCGCATGAACATCCAGCACCGAATCAAAACATAAAACAACGTCTCGCCTCTCATCCAACTGATGCTCATGATTTAGTTCAAAGAAATTATCAAACATATTCGGTTTATTTCGATGAATTGCAAGATTTCTATTCCGATTATCATGCGATTCATGTACCGGCTGATCAAGATGCGTACACAGTTTTCGAAGCTGTCGAAGCAGGAATTGTCAATCAATTGCACCGTGATGAAAACTAAACTAAAATAACAACACTTGTGCTCTCTCTCTCTCTCTCTTATTTTCTTTCTTTCTTTTTTTTGAAATTATTATTCTTAATAAAAGAAGAACGCAGAAAAAAAGATTTATTAAGCAGATGTTTGTTTGTTTTTTTGTCTGTAAATTAATAAACGAGAGAGTTTTTCCTACGCAATTCTAAGGTACAGATAACAATTCCAATTATTGCATTCGTGAATAGAATTGCCGATTGATATAGACATTAATAGATCTTCAAAAACGATTTATGATAATCCCTTCGGATTAGAATATTTGATAGGAATTGGTTTTTTTTTCAATAGATACTATGCAAATCTGTTCAAAATCATATAATTAATAGCATTAATAATTTGGATTTCTTTTTTTTTATTGTTGTTGTGTGCTTTCTCTATATTTAACAATAGAACTGACAGGAAAACAAGTAGTGCTGATACCCAAAGGACTGGATAAATCTTGAATTCTGCCTATTTCCGATTTGAGTTCTGTTAGAAATGGAAACAAAGACCATAGGTTGGTCTCTTTCTAAAGATAGATTAAATGAAATATAAATGTGCACGTCGACTGATGTGGTGTAAAGAGACAAAGGAACATGATTGATCAACAAATTTTGAAATGATTATTTGATGAACGAAAAAATTGAATTATTTCAAATTGCCTACATGTCTATTCATAGAAAACGAATAGTCAATTCAATGAATGCTCGTTATTCTTTTTCTTCTTGTTCTTTCTTTCAGTTCTTTTTCTTTTTCTATGATAGACGTATTGAAATCTTTACACATTGCTATTAAAAGAGACGGAAATCTAATAGATTAGATTACAACAAGCTATGCACATGACGACAACGCCGATTACTACACAACAGTTATAATAGTAGTAGCATCACCATAATCATCATCATCATCCTTACTTTCTCCCCATTATGTTGTTCTGTTCGCTGAGTAATAGACATGCTTTTTCCCTTGTCGACGTTAAAACCGGACAAAAACAGACTAACGTCGTCAACATGAATAAGCGAAGGCGTTCGAACGACATGCATCTTTATTCTTCTTCTTTTGCTTCTCCATTTCCTGTTTCTATTGCTCTCTTTTTTTTCATAGAGATATCTCTCTTTCCTCGATGTCTAACGGCATTTCGGCTATCCCTTTTCTCTCTCTCTCTCTCTCTCTCTCTCTTCTCTCCCTCTTGTTTCCATCTGGTGTGCGTTACCAACAAGTAGAAAGTTGACAGTGAGAGAGAAAGCAGCATAGAGACATACGCATATTTCATTATATCAAAGATCACCCTAACTAAATACTAAATATAAATCATGGGTTCGGATACATCCAAATCAAAGAAACGTGCAACACAATTAACTGAAGAAGAAATACAATTATTACTTAAAAATACACATTTCAATCGACAACAAATCAAAGAATGGCACCAAGGTTTTCTCGTATGTACTTTTGAATAAAAAAAGAAATTTATTTTGACTAGAAACAAGAAAGAAGTTTATTTATATCTAATCAAATCTTCTATTCACCGAGAACACGAGTCTTTCTTCTTTCTTCTTTTCGTTTAAAATAGATCAAAATTTTCTGAAGAAATCTGCGCCTAACGTCTTCTTTTCTCAGTCGTTCCCCTCCTTTTTTTTCTTCTAATCTATTTCTCATATTCCCAAATAGAATACAACAAACACATCAATGATATAACTTAGTTGTCGATAGTTGTTAGTAAACATTTCTAATGATGTCTACGTGCGCTTATACATATGTTGAGCTATTACATTAGATATTAGCTTAGTTTCTTCTACTAAAAAACTTTTGCGCCATTCATTTCTTTTGTATCGATGAATTCGAGCATATCGATGGCGCTTTATGAATTATGATGATTAATTTGAATAACAATTCATATAGAAATTTGATATAAATCTATTCGATATTAACCATATATAATAATTATTATTAACAACACATTCTTAAGCTGGATAAATTCGAGTCATCTGTTTATCTCTTGATTTACTTTCGTTTTGTTTTGTTTTCTTCATCTGCTTATACTTTGTCATTTGTCTTAGTTTTTTTGTTATGTATGTATATATACGTGTGGTACTAGTCTAAAAGCAATCGTCTCAGAGCAGAACGACAACACACAAGCAGCAATCTATATGTTTTTCCTCTGTTTTGTTTTTGCGCATCTGTTGGATTGATGATAAGCGTATACATTTAGATCGACAGAACAATGTACTCTTTCTTCTCTTCTATTGCTGCTTCTTTCGGTCTTTTCTAAGTATGATTTTCATCTGACAACTGTTTTTGTCATATACAGATCAAGCTCTTGGGCAACAACATATGAGTCTCTTGAAAGTCTTTTATTTTTGTGGAGTATTTTGATGCTCTATCACCTCGAGAAAAGAATATAAAAGCTTTCGATGAATAAATTTGCGTGCACTCGACTGATCCATTCGAGTTATTAAAAAAAAACAAAACAAACACGAAGGAAATGACATGCATATTTTTTTTATTTGTATTTCTTTTTAATTGTTCTATAGAAAGATTGTTCGAAAGGCAAATTGGACAAGAAAAAATTTATTGAAGTCTATAAACAATTCTATCCGACTGGCAAAGCTGATAAATTTTGTTCACATGTATTTAAAACATTCGATACTGATAATTCAGGCGAAATCGGTATGTGACAAAAAAAGAAAACTTGAGTTGCGTGTTTGTTGACTTATCGTTGTTTTTGTAGATTTTGTGGAATTTCTTATAGCTATCTCTGTTACATCTCATGGTGATATACGTGAAAAACTGAATATGGCATTTAATATGTATGGTAGGTTCGAGTCAAAATAAGAATATTCAAGGAGATATTATCGAGTTTTTTTTTTATTAAGATATTGATAAAAATGGACGAGTTGATGCAAAAGAAATGGAACAAATTGTAACTGTATGTTCGATTGAATAAAAAAATACTTGGTTTTGAATTTTCTCTGTCTCTTCAGGCTATCTATGACCTACTTGGTGAAGAAAATCGAAAAGGTGAAAATTCTCCTGCAAAACGTGTAGAAAAAATCATGAATAGACTCGATTTAAATGGCGATCGATCGCTAACTAAAGACGAATTCATAAATGGATGTTTACAAGATGATTTCCTTCGAAATTTATTAGCACCAAATGCTTAAACTAAATACATGACGAAAAATAAATTAAAATCTTTCTTTTTTTTTCTTTTTTTTTCTTATTATTCTGCTTCCTTTTCATTGTCTGTCGTTTGTCTTGTTATTTTGATGTTTTTACCGATACAACACAACAAAAAAAACAAAAACAACAACAACGCGATAATAATAATAATAATACTGGCAACTAATTTGTAAATAATCAAGCAAAGATTTTCTTTGAATTGAAAAAGATTGTTGTTTTGTTTTTTTGATCAATGTTAATCGCGTGTCATCTGCGAGATAAACAGATATGCATAGGACAATGTGTTGTCTGACCTTTTTCTATGCAGCAAGTTATCTGTGACGTAAATAGTTAGTAATATAAGAACTAATGACGGATTTTCCTTTCTCTCTCTCTCTCTCTTTCTCGCTCTGATTACATTATTCTTCCCCAAATTTTTTCAATACATCATCAATCTAATTAACAAGTAGATGATAATCTTTTGACAGGTTCTACTATACTTGCTCATTGTCTTTCGTTGCGAGTAGAATTCTTGTGCAACAAATCGTATGTTAGCATAGAAAATCATCAACACTTAATACAGTTCTACAGTTAAGAGAAGTCTTAGTTGTCAAATAAATTGATGGTGTTTTTATTTCGAAAGGATTAATTTTTATTTGATTAAAGGAGAAGACAAAAAAAGAATTTCTTAGATAAATGGTGAAGCAGAAAAAAACGAGAAATGTCCGGTTTCAAGAATTCATTTTCTAGGCATATGTCAATGGTTTAATACTTGATAAAAGTTGATTAACAGTTTCAATAAATAATGGACTGGCATCCATAACACGTGACACGCCTTCCGATGAGAATTTTTCTCGAATTAAATGATATAATTCTGCATGATACTAGAAACAAAAAAGGCAACAGGTTCCAAAAGAAAATTATTCGAAGAGAAAAAAACTGAATTTTACATCGGAGAATGTTGATGCTTCGACGAATTCTTGCGAACTTTCACAAACATCTGTGAAACCGACGAGTTCACTTGTAAAGATTATACATTGAGGATCATCCTAAGAAAACAAACTCGACTAGAGAAAAATCAAACAAAACAAAATGAAATATCGAACATCAACTGTCGATTGATCGAGTAATTGTTCTTTACAACCAACAACAATTTTCATTTCATCATTAACAAACGCATTCCAATGACTGTAGGAAAATGCTGTACATGACGAAGCAATCGCCATCTGATTGTAAACCCACCATTCTAATTTATGATTCTAAAAAGGCAATGAATTGAATGTTTATCTTTTCTCTCCTAGCAAATTTCAGTTATGAACGAACTTTATTAATAACACTGACATAAGAATCCGAATCTAATTCCGGAAAAACATTCAATCCACATGATCGTAATTTCTAATAAAAAACGAGAAAATACGAAATTCATTGAGTGAAATCGATTTTTACTTCGATGAGTTCTTTGATTGTCATAAATTGATTTGCAAATGGTTCGATAATAGCGACAAAATTTGGATATTTCTTGTAAATATCATCATCATCATTGGCACCCGCTCGACTTGTTGAAAATGATGATGTCGATGCTGTTGTCGGTGGAACTGCTGGTTTCGTAAGTTTATTAGCAAATACCGATGTTGGCTTTTCTTCAACGACAGGCTCCGGTTTTCTTGGTGGAAGATAAACAGCTATTTTATCGTACTAAAAACAACAACAACAAGAGAATGTGTTGAGATTCTTCTCTTTTTTATTTCTTTTTGTTTAAAAACTGAATGATGTAATCAAAATTGATATCCGTTCATTTCATAATTTCGCTGTAAGAAGAAAAGAGAATGTCTCTTGAGGTACTCCATCATGTTCATAGAAAATGATGATTAATTTAAATCGAAAGTGGTCAATCAAAACGCATTATGTCGCTTTTTATTTGTGTCTGTTATGTTTCTCTTTCTTTTTTTTTCTCTTATATTCCAATGTTCGTGCCTCTTATAATAGCATCAAACACGCGCTAACCCTATTAATGATGACTGTAATGTTGATGATGCGTTATCGTTCATTGCCATCATGACTTCTCGGGGCATCATTCTTTTTGTTTGACGTGTGAGATCGGTTTTTTTCTTCTTCTTCTTCGTCTGTTGTTTTATGTTTGCATAACCTTCACAATGATGATGATGCCTAATAAAAAATCTGTGGTAACACAGATGGATAGAGTACAATCGTATGGTGACATATTCCTTTTAAAAGACGACGAGAAGATGTTGCGTGACGGTGTTGAATGCCACGGTATGGTCCTATTTCACATATGTAAATCATCACGTTTACGAACAACATAGATAGATAATCACAAGACACAATGGTGTCAGATTAGTTCTTCTTTAATCGAATAAATCCTATTGACAATAAGGTAATATCCTATTTCTCAATTAAAGTCATTTTTGATATTGTCGAATATAGCTCTTGTATTTTTTTTCTACTCCTTTCGTATGAATATAAACATCCAAATGTGTAGAAGAAGTTTATGCCTGAGGGTTTGTTGATCGACTTCATATTTCTATTGCGGCCATCATCGTTAATACGTTCTTCTATGAGAATAATGGAATGTACATTGAAAATAAAATCGGATTAACCAATAAATACATTATCGCTTTGTATGTCTTTCTTCTGTGTGCGCGTGTTTTCTTGCTTCATCAAAGGAAAAACGATTGCAAGACATCGACATATGTTAGCGTAACTGAATAGCAAAAAGATCAAGTTGTTGATTCGCTAAGTTAGTCTAAATCGACTATAGAGATACTTGACTTTGTACTATTCTTTTATTCAAGAAACGACTTGAATCTATTCATTTTGTATTTATTGAAAATTAATATTCTTGAATTTTCTTTTCTTTTCTTTTCTATATTCATTCGGAAATATTTGTTTTTCCATTTCCCCTATTGTTACTGAATAGTACTAAACTATCTCTCCCCTCCTTTTGCCAAAAAAGAGAATTTATTTTCTTCTTTCTCTCTCTTTCTTTTTTCCTTCTTCTTCTTCTTCTTATGCGTAACAGAACAAGGATAGTTGCTATTCTATCTCTGTTCTTTTCATTGACAACATGTCCTTATACAAGAAACAACAGTCGAATGTAAGAGGAACAATATTGATGCGACGTTTTACATAGACAAAGAGGCTAAGCATAATACGATTCTTTCTTTTAAATATATTTATTATCTCCAAGCAAAAAGTCAAACGAAGAAATTAATAATGATACGTCGAAAATTCTTTAGTTGGATCTCATGTATTAAATATGCGTATTTTCTTGCTTTTCATTATATGCGTGAGAAAATCACTTGTCAATCTACTTCTATCGTGGCCTTCTCTTTCTCTTTCTCTGTCTGTCTGCGTTTAGCTTTTGTTCTTTATACTCAACTCATTTTTCTCTTGCGTTCGATTCTTTTCTTTTTTAGATTCTAATGGATTTTCTTCTTCTTTTTTATTCTTTACTACTTGTCTCCATCAGCGTGTGCTTTCATCAAATTGACATCTAAGCAGCTGACGTAGGTATTAAATCAGCTCAAAATATAAAAATCTTAGTTATTGTTCGTTTTTCTTCCGTTCTGTTAGGTAAGGAAAGGTTCTTCTGCATGAGCAAACATTTTTTTTTCTTCGCTGAAGAGAAAAAAAAGATATGCATACTGTTGTTGTTGAGAATATTTCAGGCACGAAAAAGAAAAATCTGGTGCATGCAAACAGCATGTGTCTATTGATCGTGCTGCGATATGTTATTTTTTGTTGGTACTCATACTATTTACAGTTTATGCATCCATTTTTCCTTTCGAGTTCTCTTCAATAAGAGCTCGATTGCTTATCATTTTCAACATAGAACGAGCACATACGCACACACACAAAAGTTTTTTCTTCTTCTTCTTCTTCTTCATTTTTTTTTCTATCAACTATTTTGATAGGATGTACTACTATTGTTGGCATATCGAGTGCATTGAGGAAATGACATCACCGGGAAGTATTATTGTTGCACACACGCGCACATTCACGCAAGTCTATTCATTCATTGACACGAGTAGGAAATACACAGATTTTTGAGCTGCTCTACAAGATAGAGCAACCGATATATGGAGAAGAGACCGAAAGAGTTTTGTGTTTACTCAGAATGCGCAAGTCCTCACGGGAAAAAAGACGAAAGAGAAGAAGAAGAAGAAGAAGAAGAGAGAGAAGGAGAGCGGGAGAGGAATAGTAACATCAGCTACAGTCCTATTGTATTTGATGAGAAAAATGGCGAGAATTACAGCACACACACGCCAGACATCGGCCAGAGATGGATAGAAGAAAAAGGGAGAGGAAAAAAGGATTTAGAAAAGAATAAACACAACAAATCTATTTTCTCGTTTTTTCCTCTTGATTTAACTGTTTACTCTTGTCAAGAGATCAATATATTATTAGATCACTTATATAAATATCAATTTTCTAGATATCTATTAGCACAAAGTACATATATACATACACAGTCAGAGAAAAGAAAAAGCCGACAAGCAAAAGTCAAGAATTCCTAGAAAATGATATAAATATTCGATTGGATATTTCTATCTAATGGACGTACTCGAATTACCTCGACCTGTCATCAATTTTCTTCGAACAATGGCTAAAGAAAGTTGTCGTTATGCTCTTTCATGGGATATATTCGGTGGACCTGATTCAGTCACATTAACATTAACATGGAAACTTATTGATGACGAAAGTCAATCATCCATTCTAAATGAAGCCATATCACCACTGACATTAGTCAAACCGTCGAACTACGATGATTCACTTGTTCGTTCACGTATAACAACAGTCAAAACACAAACTACAGCATCACAATCACCACGTCGGTCACGTCGCGATGAAAATCTCTTGTCAAATGATAATGCATCGATCCCAGCTATATTTCGTTCAGCTCGAGGCAAAAGTCTTGAAGGCAGTAATCTACAATCGACTAAACGCAATCCTTGTCAACATCAACAACATATAAAAGATCATCAACATGTTTCAAGTTTAGAACGAACAAATTTATCTAATCATTATCAACATCGATCAAAAAAATCAGCACAAATAAAACAATTATCAACACAGTCAGATCAACCCTATGGAAATATTTATGATACACGTTCAGCAGCTGTTGTCAAGTGTGCTACAATTTCATCCTTATCAAGTTCGTCTCCGTCACCTCAACCCGTTATCAACAATACTACTCCTACCACTAGTAATCCACCATTATCAGCTGCACATACGATGTATCATCAACGTGCTAAACAACAAACATCTACAACACCACCATTTGTTCGAAAACCTCAACGTCCAATTAGAAGTACATCTCATACGTCATCAACGTATGCACCATTACAACGGACAAATGTCAATAATCTTGCAATGCATGATGATGATGACGATGATACAGTCGATCCATGGGTGAAACGTTTCGAATGTTCGCTCGAAGAAAATGATGATGATGATGATAATGATGAAACAACAGAACAATCCGATGACAAAGAACGTATACCTACAAATCGTAATCTATCATCGCCGATAAATATCGACGATTCAACAAATACATCTGGCAAAGTTAAATTTAAAACTAAACCTGATTATTTCTAGTGTAAAGAGAAAAGATGTTTATTGGCAAAACAAAATTGATTAATAATAATAATAATAAATGATTTATTTATTTATTTTCTGTTGTTCTCTCAGGAGAAGAAAGAAGACGACGACGACACTGAATATCAACACACGTGTACTCAACTATAAGAATCAAAAGTCATTCGATTGTTTTTTGTTTTGTTTTGTTTGTTTATTGGTATTATTTTGATATATTTCGTGGTTTTTTTTTGTAATAAGAAAAGCATAACAAAAGAGAAAGAAAAAGAACAATTTTTGATCAAATAATGAACTAAACAGATGCCATATTTTTCTAGTTAATATCATGATCATTTGTCAATATGTCATTATTATTATCAACAAAGTTCATTGCTGTCAAATTAGATTATACGAAAATTCATTTATTCGTCGACATCAATCGATTGTTTGCATTACTATTGTTTTTTTTGTGTCTTTTGACTCAATTGCAACTTCGACGATGTCCGCTTGTGTCTTTTGACTTAAACCTCGAGACAATTAGGACATATAGAGATATATATGCATTCAAGATCATGTCATATTGCTTTTTTTCTCGTTTTTTTTTCTCGTCTTTGTTTCTATATTCGCTAATACAAACAAAAAAGACAAGACAAGCAGATGGTTATAGAATTGATAACCATATAATAGAGGATCTATTATAATCATGGACACCAGCTGGTGACAATGTAAATTATACCAATGAACAAAATGGAATAGACAAAGAAACAAAACACTAACAAAGTCGTCTTGATAACTATCGAAATGACTTTTTTTTTGTTTGCCTTTCTTTTTGCTCTGTGTAAATTAGAAGTCAAAAAAAAATGTGACACAAGGGATTTTTTTTCCATGAAATCGAACTGGGTATTGTGAAACGATGCTCTCGATAAGCATCATTCATCAAGAGTGAAAAAGTGTGCCGTTGTTTAGATCCCTCAAGACTTCATGAATAACAAGGACAACAACAACAACTACTACAACAAATGATCTCTTTCTTTTTTTATCTAATTATGTTTGAATTGTCTCGATGTCGATACGCGCTTGTCGAACTGATAGGTCTTTGTTTGTTCAAGAACTAAATCAGCTTATTGTGTTATTTTTTCAACAAAAAATACAATACAGATCCGGAATTGAACATTTCCTTTGTAATAAAAATCGAGGGAGAATATTTTTTCGAATACATATACGTATGTAAAAAAAAAGAGTTGCTTTTAACAAGACATAAAAGGGTTAGTTGCATTCTACAGACAATTACTGATTACTTAATACGTATCTCAAATGGTATGTGTACATTTTTCTTCTTCGTCCGTATCGACGATAAGTTTGATTTGATAAGCGAAGAATTTCTTTAAAACTCATCTATGTGCATTATCGATATTGATACTTGAGACAGTAGTTATATGCAAAAGAAAGAATTTCAATTTTCTCATGCATAAGATGAAACCGTATAAACTAATTTGAAGACAAAAGGCAAACATCATCGTCATTATTAGAATTGTTCAGATTATAACAACGATAACAATGTTTTCAGTACGAGTCATCGACGAATGAAACATTACAAAAAAAAACGAGCAGAGCAACTTACATCATCATCATCATCGTCATTATTATCATTTATATTCTCTCCTATCGACAACCTTTATTCTATTGAATAGTTTATCGTCAATTGAAATATCTAATTTGCATAGATTAAATTCGATGCAATAAAAAAGAGTAATTTAAAAGTAAGTGAATAAATGATATCACTTGATAAGTTTTGTCTGAATCGATTCGATTAAAAACAATCGTTCAATTTCTTTTCTGTATTTGAGCTTAAATAGTTTATTATCATAATCTCAATGAGAATAACTTCCTTCCAGACATGTGCTAAGTATGTATATTTCATTGATATCAAAATATCTCTTCTCACTTGTACATCAGATCAGATTTCTTCTTATGATTATATCAAAGGTTCAGAATAAAAAACAAAATTGTGTATCTTTTATGACCTAGAGACTAGTGTACGTGAGATAAATGGAATATCTCGTATGTTATTTTTGTTTTAAATGATTTTTCTAGTACTACTTGTGAAATCATTTGATAGATTTTGTATCATGACACCTACTCAATTGTCATCACTTGTCTGTACAATGAAGACATACCTTTTTTTTCTACTCGCTATTAAAATGTCATTGATTTTTCTCTCCTCTCTTCATTCATATTTCTTTCTCTCTCGCTCTATCTCTCCATCAATTGTAGGTTTACTGCTATGTGACTATTGCTATCGGCATACCAACTATTCCTCCTTCTCGTTCTTCTTCTTCTTCTTCTTCTTGTTCTTCCTCTCCTTTGCCTTTATTCGTCCTCAAATAATCATATACACACGTCTCATATTAACACGATTATCCATGATAGATGGTCTGACCATTGGTCATCATTCTCCCGTATATACACGTACATGTCGAAGGTTCTCTCGTGAATCCATTAAAACTCATCTGTTTCACACAAGTTATCATCATAACATTATTGGTTTAATTAATTTGCCATTGACATTCAATATATCAAGTCAATACAAATAAAAAAAAACTGTAAAAATAAGCACGCATAAGTATAAACAATCATTGAACATTTATCTTCTTTACTGTTGACCTCGAACTATCTCTCTATGTTTTCTCTACACTCGAACTAATCACTCTCGTATGGTACATATGAGAAAAAGATATGCCTGAAGAGAATACACCAGCACTAGGAACAGCTCGTATAACATCGATGAGCAATTCAAGTAATAATAACAATTTACATCATCATAATTATCGAAAGAAGAAAAGAATCTATGCTAAACAACAACAACAACAACGACAATCACCGTCATTAACATCGAAATATCAACATATTTCATCGATGATGATTATCAACGAACGTCAATTGCATATGCAAAGTGAACAAGCTTATCATCGATCAATGAAAACGCCATTATCATGGACAAAAAAGTGGACGAAATGGTTTGCTTTGTGCGGTTCTGAACAATTCTGTCCTGTGAATAATAATTCATCTCATACTCGAACAGTATCAAATCATGTAAGTAGACAATTATTGATTTTTGTTGAACATCTGCTATTTTCTTTTTGATCGATGATCGAATTCACACGTACATACGGAGAGAAGACAACAAAACAAAATCGAAAATAACATTTGTTTAAACGAAGTTGATCGATTTGAAGATATGTAAAATGATCTGATAAATGTCTGTTTAGTAGAAAAACGAAGATGTCTGTTCAATACGAAAGCAAATGACACGATGTCTGACGAATAGAAAAGAAAGAAAGATCATTAGTGATAAGGAGTAATCAGTTCAAATGAATAAGTCACGCGATAGTTCTTTAAAAGTTATTTTAAAATGTTAAAAATTCATCTAGCATAAGAATTCTCTTCTTTTCTTTTTGCAAAAAAAAACGTAGAACGTTTTCTTATATATGTCATGTACTTTTAATTACTATTCTATCTTGATTTGATCAATCATTCGTCTAGAGACACGCCTTTGAAGTAGGAAAATCTCTGGACAATACTGAACATATCGTGATAAAGTTACAATAAAACACCCTCGACTTCTTTTCTTTAACTTTTATTCGTTTCTAATACGTTATCAATTGATCCTTTGGACGGACATGTCGATTCGTATACATACATATTCGAGAGAGAGATAGAGAGAGAAACGTTCGATGAATTATTATTATTATATTTTCAAAGTTGAGATCAACGTGACAGATTCATTGAACACTATGACAATTGATCAAATGATAAAACATAATCGTAGACGCGTGCGGAAAGCAACGAAAAAGATATATCGTTCATGGACAATATTTTATTTGATTACGTAGAAGATGAAGAAGAAAAGACTTGTAAATCCGATTAAAAAGAAAACATTGTTTCCATTGTCTTGTGTAATCAAATATCTTTTGTATTATGCAGATGCAATCGTATTTGATATAGTTAGGTCAAGTGTACATATGTACATATGTAAAGTAATAGTTCGAGGTTTATTCACTTTGAACTGAAATAATGAAGTGTGCGTGTGACAGTATTGGTAAATTGTTACGCAAAGAGAAAAGAGAGCAATGAAACAAATTGATTTATTACAGCAGAAGAAAGGAATTCATTTTCTTTTCGACTAAAGAAATCTCAACTGTCGATTTTATTTTCTTATTGATCGGAAATCTAGTTATTCAAGCATTTTCTTTCTTATTAAGCAAAGGAGAACGAAAGACAGAGAGGCAAAGAATGTCGAAGAGAAAGAAAGGTTTTTTTTTCTCTTTATCCTAAACGGAAAAACGCATGTTACCATATAAACGATAATGAAGTGTGGTACATTATTTTTTAAGAAAAGCTAACGATGTGTGCATAGTGTAACTCATTTTTCAATGATGTCTTGGGAAACAAGTCATGTATGTAGACTTTAAAAAACTATTTGTTACCGCAAAATGACGTTCATTTTTCTTTCCTTTCCTCTCTCTCTCTCTGCTGGTTGAGAGCCAGGTATATTAAATAAATGAGCGTCAATGTGGTGAGCTGGTAGTTGGTGAACGTAAAAAAGAAGAAGCAGAAGAAAGTAAAAAAAAACGAGAGAAAGAGGGAGAGAGAGGGAAGGAAAAGAAGACGAACAGGAAATCGGTCGTTTTCTCTCTTGACTATATTCAAGAAAAAGTTGATGATGATGATGATGATGAGTCGAGTTAGATGTTATTATTCTTATAGGCGACACGTCATTCATTTTTTTTCTATCTTCTTCCATTACTTATCAACCGATGATGAACATATTAAATAGATAGATCTTCAAATATTATTTGTCACGTTTGTCAATAACTGTTTATTATTACAATTGAACAATAATAAATACGATGAAACTCTTTAGCACGAAAGTATGTGTTGTTTTAAATAGAGAATCTATTCAAACTGAATAAGCATTTACATATTTAATCAAAATAGAGAGAAATTAGATTTATTCAATGATCTATTTATTTATTTTTCTAGGATCGTTCTCGAACAAAATCTGAAAATGATGCATCGAAACGAACAAGTGTCGATCAAGGCGACAAGGTTTGTAATACGCAGGATGTGATTAGATGTTCAATTAGAGAAACAACGCAACAACAAGGAAACAAAAGAATTGTTTTGAAAATATCAATTACTAGATGAGTTGAATGTCGATAACGTTATTATGATAGAAGAAAAACTAGATTATGTATGTCTGTGTTCTTGAGAATAATTTACGGCAATATATTTATACGCATCTATCTGTGTTTTTCTTCGCGCATCATTTTCTTCCTCGCCGTCGTTACTGTTGTCATAGTGTCTTTCATTTTCTTCTTTTCTCCTGCTGCTTCTTCTTTTTTTTTCTTCTTCTTCTTCTTCTTTCAGTTTTCTATTCAAGGTTCTTGGAATTTTTTTTTACTATTCTCATCAGTTATTTTTCTTACTTCTGGTGATATTTTTTTTCCTTTCCGCTCTCTCTTTTATATCAAAATATGACCCATCAAAAATGACATGTCAGATCTTGTCTCGAAGAAAATCAAACCTTCTGGTTTCGATTGTTTATTAGAAGAAAAAACTTTTTTCTTCTCTCTCTCTCTCCCATTCATCATTGTTCGATTAATCAGACGTATGGGTGCCTCTTAATGACGCAGACAAATGGATAAACAAAGGACAAAAAAACGTATTTATTAATAATTTACTTATCCCAAAAAAAAGACTATCAATCTATTTATTTTCGTGACTTTGTCATTTCTCATTTTTTTTCTTCTTCTTCATTCAACTAGAAATTGAAGGTTACCGATCGAATCGATTAAATGAATTTATATTTAGTTTAAAAAAGCTGAAATTGAAGTACAGGTGAAGGTCATTGAATGCATAATCCCATATTGGCACAACGCGCAAGCAGAAAAAAGAGTTACTGATAATTGACTTGCCTTGATGAGAAAATTGAGCGAAAGAGAATAGGAGAAATCAAACATTCGAATTTATTTTACAACTCCTCAATGTTCAGTTTAAGAGAAAATGCAAATAGACGAGACCATAAAAACAAAACGAATTGATTTTCTTTTTCTCCTTTCCTCTCATATGAGATTAAAGCTTAGAGGCACGTGCTTTATCTGCTTATCTAATTTTACGATATGATGACGAAGCAAAGCTTCGATGTTTTTGGTAGAGACGAATCCGAGATAAATAGTTTGTCAATGGTGATTCTATTTGAGTAAAAGACGAATTGAAAAGCGGCTATGTGTTCTCTCTTGTGCGACAAAACAAACTGATCGAAATAAGGCAAGGCAGAAAAAAAAGAACGACAAAATGAAAATTACGATAACAAGAATACGATGCAGACACAAGGAAAGACGAGGCAGAAGAAAAATAGTTCGAAGTAAAGAGAAGACATGATGCTGCTCGTCATTGTCGTCGGCATATTTGTGTTTTTTTTCTTCTTCTCCTTTTTCTTCTTCTTCGTTTTTTTATTTTCTCGCTTTTTTGTTGCGGTTTTTTTCTTCTCTTGAAACAAACTTGTCTGACTATTATATGAATAACCTTCATGTTATTGCATATTTTTTTTCTTCATAAGTATAGGTGACACACAAAGAGTAATAACTATAAATATCCGAAGTATATATTTTGTCAATTAAGTATAGAAAAAGATGCATTATTTTTAATTGCAATCGAAACTTTTCTTTTTGTCCATCGAGTCAAATCAATTGTACGGCTTGTTAGTTGAGTTTGTCTTCTTCTTCGTCTTGTTTTTTTTTCTATTTCATAGATTCAATATTCCCATGAGCACTAGTCAAATAACCATGCTAAAGAGCAGATACCAATGTAGCTACTAGTAAAACTAACATCAAACGCAACAACCGCTCAATGTATGTGCAGTCATCATTGCGCGACGATGAATAGTAAATACGAAAATGCGCGACTAGATGATTGTGTATGTGCTTCAAGCGACGAGTTCATTCCCACCCTCAAATTTTTTTCTTCTTCTCTCTTTGTACATGTGGTTATGCACAATAAAAGCGAACGAGAAGAAGAAAAATACGAGAGTAAAATGAGGAGAATTTTTGACGCTACACCTTGGCGTGGCGTGGCGACGCATGCTCGAGAAATGATTGAGATCAACTAAACTAACGTCGATAGACGAGACGAGGAAAGAGAGTGTCGAATGAATGTACATACATATAAAATAGGTAATTGATATGCATTCTGATAGTGGCAGCAGCCGTGTTCACAATCGCGTCTACAACGCCATTATATCAATCTGCGTACCGTTAATATCTTATTCTTTAAGTGATTAAGATTTGTTACATTTATTATTGTAGACATAAACAGGTAGACAATTCTCATTGTCATTATAGCTGAAGGGAAGAATCGAGCGAAACTAGATATCGATAGACTAGAAGGATATGTTTTCAGTACGAATTCCTTCGGGACTAGAAGAACGACAACAAGGGAGAGAGAGAGAGAGAGAGAGAGAAAACGACGAAGAACAGGCAATATTTCCTAGCAGAACTACATAGAAGAGATAAATGTTGTTTCCGTTGTTATATTCTTGCCATCATTTGTCTATTAGAACAAATAGACGCACATGTTTTGTCTTTAAGTTTCTATGTGATCTGACTCAAATAGTTTATGATAAGGAGAGAGAGAGAGAAAGGGAGAAAAAAAATCATTTACAGAAAGAAGCAACAAGTTTCTTTTTTCTTCTTTTTTTTATTTGTCTCACTCCTCGTCCATCTCTACCTTTCCTATTTTTTTGCTTCGTTCTTTTCTAATCTTTGCGTATGTAAAAAAAAAAGAGCACACATACACATACAGAAAAAAGAGAAGAAATCTCTTATTTATGCGTACACGTACATGAAATTTACACCTGAATACAAGCCATTTTCTTTGAGTTTAACAGACGAAAAAAGAAAAGGTAAAAGTAACAACATAGTTTTATACATGTACACACATACATCAAACTACGATCGATTGAGTTTTTCTTATCTTAAATATTACCGATCGAGTGATAAACGTAGGTGATTTTTTTTGCTTTAGGTAATTCAATGAACAAATTTGATTAAGTCATAACAGAACATGAGAAGTTACCTTTCTGTCTGTCAGTCTCTCTCTCTCTTTTATTCTTTTTTCTTGTTGTTCTATTCATTGACGTAAGGTTTGGAATGAAAAGGAAGCCTTGATAGTTTATCTAATCATCACATTTGAATCACATATACTTCAGGTCATTCTCATCCTCATTTTTTTTCAATTTACTTTCATCTTTAGAAGAAATTATCAACAGCTAGTTCGAATTTTATTCTTGAAGACAATCCCGACGATCGTTTATCTCGACGACCATCTCAACAACAGTATCATCATCATCAATCGAACGATAGAGTTCATAGTTCGAATCCGACTGTCTATCGTGATAATCACAATCGTCGATATTCGAATCCATTCTTTACATCCAATCGACTTGGACCAGGTCGTGCATCGATTATTGCATTACCATCGAATACTAATCCTCAAAAACTTCAAACAAGCCGTTCCGTTGATCGTCTTCATTCACATCGACCAAGCCGACGCGAAATACGCTACGAAGAACATGACGATCCCATTCCATCATCATCACCTCCACCACTTCAACAACATTATTCGAACAATTTAAGTTCGTCAACTTATTTCTCGTCCAATCATCGACGAAGTCAGATAGAAGCTTATCAATTATCATCGATCAATAATCGAATCGTTCTACCGAGACCATATTCAACATCGATACCTTACTCGAAAAGTGTCGATCAAACCATGTCGAAATTTTCATCTGATAATAATAACAATCGAAATCATACTTATGGACTTCTATCCGATTGTCATACGCCTTCACCTTCACTAGAAAATACTTCCATCAAAGCTCCACGTCGTATTGAATCGAATTACAGTCAATTTCCACTTCAACAAGAACCTGTCTATGCAAATACTCAATCGCTCTACGATAATATTCTTTATCCTCAATCAGCATCGAAATCCTTAAACCGTTTGAATGATCTACAAGAAAAGAAATCTTGTGCTTCGCAAACACAATTAACATGGACTATGGCAACATTTTCATCGTTTGTTGATCTTGAAAATCAGTCGGCTATTATTCCACAACCTGATCCAACAACATTGTATTCCGTTGTACAACATCATCATACATATATACCGCCATCGGCATCGGCCGAAACAGTCGAACATTTGCGAAAAACATCACCACACGTAAAACTAAACTTTTCTTTTTTCGTTAATTTCTTGTTTTTTTTTGTAGTTAAACTATATCGACGATTCGAATTCATCGTCTCATTATCAACATCCACGAAGTCCAATGTCATCGACATCGATTCTTGTTGAAAAACGTGATGGTTCGTTCCAAACACTTCTTTCCATAGCTCCAACACAAGACATTAATTCAAATAAACATTTATTCGCTCATGATTCAACTCCGTCGCCTCTATCAACTATTTCGTCAAGTAATACCGGTCAACAACAACAACAACAGCATCGTCACCACCACCACCATCATCACAATCGCAAACATAAATCTCGTACATCAAGTAGCAACAATAATATCAGTACTCGCGATGTTGGTCTTCAAGTAAACATTCAAACAGTGAAAAAAATTACATTTACATCCGAGAAAAGCGATGATTCATCGTTGACAACATCAGCAACAACAACACCCTCATCGCCTCCAGCAACAATCAAACCGCCGCCGGAAGTCAAAACTGTCGAAACAAATACAGAACCTCTTGTTACTAAACGTGATATGAGTACATCGTACGAATCGAGTCTTCATTTAATAACTTCGTCGTCTCAAACAACAGAATCATCGTCGTCAACAGCAACAACAGCGTCGAGTACAAAACGTGAAGCAAAAGAAGCTCAAACATTGACGAAAACTCTTCGCGATCAATCGAGCGAAACTAATCGTCCTGGTTTATTCGTATGTGATCTCAGTTCGTTACTGTCCAATGGCATTGATGAGCCATTATCGTTAAATATCAAACAAAAATCTTAACAGCAAAACAAAACGAAAAAAAAAAACGACAAATTCTTTTTTCTCTTTTCGCTATGTGTGTGTGTTCGTTTTCGTTTTCTTCATATTTCTTTTCTTCTTCTTTTTTTGCAACAGAGAAAACATGAAATAATTATATCCTGTATGCACGCAAAGTAGAATGCAGCAGAACTTACTCGAATTTCGAATGTTATTTCAAACGATTGAGTATTCAATGTAAATAGTAAATGATTGACAGCTTTAGGCCGCATACGCCATGATTGAAATGGCATATGAGCATGACGATCATTTAATAAAGCATATGTACCGAAATTATAGGTTTTAAATGAAATCATTCGAGTGTCTAGAGATTCGACAATTGTCGGTTTTTTTCTGTGAAAAAAACAACACAAGTTCTACCTGGGGAATATTGATATTCGACGTAGCCATCTTGTCTCCAATGATTTCGTTCGTTAATCCACCGACCAAGTAACGGTTTCTCGCCAACAAAAACATCAGTCGGAATTCTAAATTAATAATGTATAAACATGATTGGCTGTTTTTTTTAATGGAAATGACCTACTTGTATTTGAATATAAGTGGAGATTCTTGTTTTGCAGCCATGAGATAGTACATTTTACGCATTTCAGGATTGTTTTCAATCATAGTCGCTTCGAGTGTCATGGATAAATCAGCGGCTTCTTCCGGCTAGAAAAACAGGCTCGATTGAGAAAAAAGAAAATAGTTCGTTTACCTTTTCGTCGGCTTTTGTTGCTTCAGTTCCTTTCGCTTTATTCGAACTAACATCTTCGTAGAACTGTTGAGCAATCATCGGATCCGATGGATATGCATACGGTACGAGAACATTGTTATTATCGACTAAAAAGACGCAGTTTCATTGATAATAAAACGAAAGTAAAATGAAATCAACCTTGAATAAGAGTCCATTCTTGAACTTTTTTCGGTTGAGGAGGAATATGACAAAGATCTATTTCCAATAATGGTAATATTGGCCAATGAGAACGTAGATCTACGACGGCTTCATCAGCTAATTGTTCTAAGATTTCATCGGCACTTGCTTAAAGAAAAAAAAACGGTCATTTATTCAAATGAAATGTTTGCAATCGATCGATTACCATTGAATGATTTTTCATCTTTATTTGAACCTTTGTCGGTTAACGATGTTTGAGTTAATTCTTTTCCATCTTGAACACCTTCAGAATTAGCTTGTGTATTCGATCGATCTGTTAAACCGTCGTCTTTATTCGCTTGATTTTCAGCTTCTTCGCGTTGTTTCGCTTGTTCCATAAGTTTTCTCAATTCCGGCGGTAGCGAAGTATCAAAATCATCTTTTGGTGCATCATCATTTTCACCTGCCTTATCCGATTCGTCGACAATCGGCTCCGGTATTGGATCTAAACAGAACAACGAACTTGATCGACGAAAAAATTTTGTTTTCTACCATAAGTATATTCTTGAGATCGAACACGACATTTCGAGAGAACTGATCGTTCCGAATAATAATCATATTTAAGAAAAAAGCCAACAATCGCAATATTGGCCAATGATAATGGTCTCGGAAGATCGAAACCAAAATGATATTTATCGAATTGAAAACCTTTGATTCGAGCATTATGACTGAGATTTGCCCAGATGCAGATCGCTGCATTATCATTTTCAGCTGTATATTGAAAATTATTTGTTTCTAAATCTTGCAGATCCGTTGCTTTTAACATGATATTATGGGATGTTTGACGCCATTTTAATTGCAATGTATCTTCTAATTCACGAATTGTCTGTAGAATGGAATAGAAAACAAGTCTAATGAAGGAAAAAAAAGACAAACGAACTTGTTTATAAATCGGAATACGTTCAAGTTCGGATGAACCATTTGGAATTGAATTAATAACATTGTTTAATTCCTTGATAAGCGATAGAACAAGATTTGTTTGAGTCAATGTTTGATCGACTTCGATTTTTTGTTGTTCATCATGCCATAAGGATAGAAACGTGTTGATTTCAGGTAAAATCGTTGGATCCGGTGTACCATCACATAACATAACTCGTTTCCACTAGACAACAACAGAAAAAAGAAGTTGAATGTTGTTTATGAACTTTGATCATTACTTGATATTCTTCTCGTTTTTGTTTTCGTATTTCATTTGCTTCGTGTTGTCGTGGTTGAATAAATTCATAGAATTCTGTTAATTCTCGACGACGAAGTTCATTGATCTAGATAATCGATGTTTTTTTTGTTGTGTTGTCTTTTAATGTTTGGGTAGGATTACTTCTTTTGCTATGCTAGATTTTTCTTCAGCAAGTCGTTTTTCATTTTCGAGACGTTCTTTTTCAGCTTGTTCGGCACGTTGTTGAGCTTCCTCTAGCAACGAAAAAGACAATGGGCAGTGTGGCCGAGTGGTCTATGGCGCTGGTTTTAGGCACCAGTCTTAACAGGCGTGGGTTCGAATCCCACCACTGTCAATTTCGGTTATCTCTTTTTCTTTTTTCGTTTATTAGTGACATGACAAGGATAACTGTCAGCAGAAAAATAGAACTTGATGATAACAATTACCTTCTTCTTTTTTCTTTCGTTCTTCTTCTTCTTTCTTCTTTTTTCCTTTCGCACTTTTGTTACTTGGCGTTGCAGATTTCTAAATAAACAACAACAATATCGGTTAGTTATTTCTTTTAATTATAGAAAATATCGCAAGAATTCTATATCTATAGTCTATCTTGAGTCGATTTTTTCAGATTCTTTTTCGATGCGTCATGAACCTAGTTACTCGAATTTTAGTCTTTTTCTTTTGAGCATTCTCATTTGAATCGAAGAAAATTTTGTGTTGAATTGATTTAATTGACATTCGTTGATCGTCTACTTACCAGAGCGCTAGACATTTGATGAATTAGTTTGAAAATTGATCAGAAATGAATTTATTTTCACACGTGTATATTATCATTAGATAGTTTGTTGTCATATCAACCACCTTTACTACTGACCTCTGGATTAATTCAATTGGTTGAGCGAGAAAGGAATTGATTTTGTCCATGGTTGGCTCGGATAGGATACACATACATGATATGTTTATTAAATAAAATAAATCATATGTAATCGGAGATAGAGACAAAGACAAAAGAAGGAAATTGAATATCGTGTGTGCGATTTATTTAGTCATGGGGAATATGTTTGGCTCGATGTTTGGAAAGAAACACTATCGAATATTGATGCTTGGTCTTGGTAAGAATGAACTGCGAAATAAATAAAAGATCTTGAACGTATATATGATTTAGATAATGCGGGAAAAACATCGATACTCTATCGTCTTCGTTTAAAAGAATCTATAACAACGATACCAACTGTTGGATTTAATGTTGAAACTGTGGCACTCGGACATGTCAAATTTAATGTTTGGGATGTCGGTGGTCAAGTAAGATTAATATTGACAATTGAGATTTATTCTATATTTCTATTTCAGGATAAAATCCGTCCATTATGGCGACACTATTATACAGGATCTCAGGGTCTCATTTTCGTTATTGATTCATGCGATCATGAACGTATGGAAGAAGCCAGTCGTGAATTAAATAAAATTATTAACGATCGTGAAATGCGTAATACAGTTCTCTTAGTTTTTTGTAATAAACAAGACATGCCAGGTTGTATGCCACCATCTGAAATGCGGCAAGCTCTGCATTTAGATAAACTCTCACGTCCATATGCTATTATGCCTTGTTCGGCTTTAAACGGAACTGGTCTACCAGAAGGTCTCAAATGGCTATCAGAACATTGTAAATAATAACCACATCTGTTTCTTTTGTGTGCAGTGATGCTAATCCAACGACATTTTTTTTCTCTGTTATTGCTGCTATTGTTGTTGTTGTTGTTTTTTTATACATATCTATCGAACTCAATCGTTGTTAACCTGATATTCGTGTGCGTGTTGCTGGTAATAAGAAAGTAAACAAGAAAGAAATCAATATGAATTAAACGATATCGAAGATATAATCTCTATAGAATAATATAACATTGAATGATTTATTTAGACAAAAGTAAAAATGTTAAAACCTTTATCCGTTCTTCCACGTTCATCATCTCTGCAATTGATTCGAACGATTCATTTAACTTCACCGTCATCGACTGCTGGTCAAACACAATATCGTGGCCAACCGAATTCGACTTGGTGGGAAAAATATGGTTCACATGTTGATCCCGTTCAATCACGAACTGATTTATTCAATATGGACGATTTAGATGAACGACATTTTCGTCCTGTTAAACCTGTCATTCCGACATATCAATCATTTTCATGTTTTCATGATCCTATTGTTTCTCGAGTCATAGGCGTTCTTCTACGTGAAGGTAATCGTGAATTAGTCGAAGAACTTATGCATAAAACATTTCGAACAATTAAATTAATACAAATCGGTAAATGGCAACGAGCAAAAACCGATGAAGAACGTGCATCCATCGAATGTGATCCGGTTATTCTACTTCAAAAAGCCGTTAAAAATGCCACACCTATTGTTCGTATGTCATTCCTAAATATCAAAATCTACCAAAATAAATATCATTGACTTTGTCTTTTAACAGGCCTTACTCGAATAGCAAAAGGCGGAACTTTATATTCAGTTCCGATTCCCATGTCACCAACACGTGGTACTTTTACAGCTATACGATTACTCATCGATAGTACACATGATGCTCGACCACATGATCAACGATTTTGGACATTATTTGCCAAGGAAATCATGGATGCAGCGCAAAATCAAGGGCGTACAATTAAGAAAAAACAAGAAATTCATCGAAATGCTGAACTTAATCGTGCTTATGCGCATTTTAAATGGCAGAAATAGAAACCGAGTATGATAAGCAATGTTATTTTTTGTTGTTTAGACTCAATAAAACCGAAAAAAAAACAAACTTTCTATACACTCATTGACCCTTTACGTAATTCCCTATGACGTCTATCGACTGATCTATAAAAGGAGCTTGTATTTTATATATTCAACAAAATAATGAGCCATATCATTGATAAACTTCTCGGTCGTGAAGGCGAATCTCATTCGCAAAGTTCACATACAAAAACTGAAAGTCATACATCGGTCAGTGCTGGTACTCGAGTAACCGATGAAAAACAGAACAATGGCGGACAAGAAAATGAAAGTCATACAGTTCAACATGAAGGTGTTAATATCAAATCAACGGTTTCATCAGATATTAAATCAACTGTTTCAATGGAAAATCAAAATCGACTCAATGAACTTGTTACGAAATTAGGTTCAACGCATAAACAAATCGATGATTATGCCAAGAAACAAGCTGCTAAAATCGACGATCGAATTCAACGTGAAATCGATCAAATCGTTGCTCGTACACAAACACGACAAGCTGAACTTCTTCGTCGAGCTAATGAACATACGGCACAAATCGATGCAGAATATCGAGCACAATTACAGAAAATGGTCGAAGAAATCGATACAGCAAAAGCAAAACGTATTGCTGAAATCGAAGTTGACTTAAACAATCAACAAGCGGATATCCTACAAGCAGCTCGAAAGGACATCGATGAATTGAATAACAAAGCTGCAAATCTTAAAATCACGGCTCTCCTCGATGCACAAACTAAAGCAGCTAGTGATGCAGAAATACTTGCAACTCAAGCGACTAATTTAGGTTCATCGGCCGCAACTGTTCATCAAGCAAAAGGTACAACAACAATCAAGACTGAAGTTTCAGGAGCAGCAACAGCGACACAGAAAGAAACTTGTAACGCTAGTGGCGCTAAAGCATGCTCTGAGTCATGCAAACGCCAGTCATAGTTTTGTTTGTTTTTGTTTTTTCTCTTTGAAAATAAACGAAAGAAGAATCTCGCACTGTACTAAAAATGCAACTTACATTCGGTTTAATTGTTCCCGGTGCATTGATAACATCTATTTTACATTCCACACCTATTATTCGTCTCTGTGGTAGTATACCCGAATTAGGTTCATGGTCCGTCGAGAAAGCACCTCAATTAAATCTTTTAACGAAAGAATTCCATCGAACTAAGTCGTTAAAAAACGAACCGAGATTCTATCGTGTCGATTTGAATATCTCACGAGATATCAAAGAATTCGATTATAAATATGTTCTCAACGATCAAATTTGGGAAGGTAAACGCGATGAAAATCGTGTTTGGCTAAGAGATGATTGTAAAAATCTTGTCAATCAAATCTATTACACGCCAATCGATTACTGGATCGATACATATACCGGCGGTATGTACACGCTCAAGATAGAGTTCTTTTTCATTGATCATTGATCGTTTTTTTCTTTGCTCTTGTTAGCTACCGATGAAATATCGCATACGATGAATTTCTACGGTGAAATCGTTTCTAATGAACTTATGCACTACGGTCGAGTTAATGACAAAATAATAGTTGGTAGTTGTCCTCGAATATTGGATCATATTGAAAAGGAATTAAAACAAGAATTAAATGTAACTGCTGTTTTGAATCTACAAGTTAAGAAAGATATTGAACGCAATTGTAAATCCATTCTCGGTGATAAACATGTACCTGAACCGAACAATGAATTTGATTTGGCCAGTGTTGATATTCTGAGAAAAGCTTATGAACAAGCTGGTATTCTTTTTCTTTGGGTACCGATTATTGATATGTCGTCGACAGGCAGGGAACTGATGTTACCTCAATCGGCATTAGTACTTCGATCGTTACTCGACAAAGGCCATCGAGTCTATGTGCATTGCAATGCAGGTAAGAACAAAGAAAAAAGAATGAAATAATGTTTTTTTGATTTGCAATTAAGGTGTTGGTCGAGCATTTGGTACCGTCTGTGCTTATCAACATTTTGTATTGAAAGTTCCGTTGCCTCAAGTTCATTATGATCTGGCAACAATACGTTCATGTGGCTTTTTCGATCGTGTTGCACTTGAAAATGCAGAAGCAAGTTATCGATTAGCATACGACTAAATCTTATTCTTATGAATATATTTTTTTAATCAAGCGACACAAAGAGAAAACCAAACAAATGTATTCTTGCTCTATTTTTTTGTAAAATTTCCTCTCAATGGTTCGTGTTTTTCGATCGGTTGAAATTGAAAATCGAAATCACGTTGTTGAGGCGTCGTGAGATCTTGTAATGATTGAGAACGATACTGTTGAAATGGCGAATTTTGACTGTGTTTTAATTCGACACCATGTTTGATACACATTTCGTCCATTAATTGATTAAATTCATGTGTTTGCGGTGTCGATGTTGTTTTATATACAACGATTTTTTTGTTTGGATGCGAATGTTTAACATGTGCAAAGACAGATGATAATTCATCGGGATTCATTAAACATTCTTTTGTACCTTCGACACGATAGACAACAGCTGGCTGAGAATCAGGATTATTATTGTTGAGTTTGTTCGGACGATGTGAACGGCGAGTTGGTTTTAATTCTGTAACGGGGATAGATAAATCACGATGTGTTTGATTAGGACGAGAATGTGGTGGCGGAAGTTTTTTTGTTGGTGGACTGTAGGTTTGATAGGGAGGAGGTGGAAGTAGATCATTCGAGTAGCCATTTGAATTTTCATCGGAATAATGATTTTGATATGGACTACTATCGTCTTTATGTGATGATGATGGTGGCGGTGGTGGCGGTGGTTGATTGTTACTTGTAGATAAGTTTAATAATAATTTTAATAATAAATCTCGTTCTTTTTTCATTTCATTAATTGTTTCAATTAAAACTGATTCATTTAATTTGGCTTTTAAATATTCATTTTCACGCCATAAAATATCACGTTCATTGGCCAAACGATGAATCATTGTTACTAAATGTTCATTATCGACATGAGTTCCTTCATAACCATTATCGACTGTTTTTATAGGAATATTTTTGTACATGATCGAATTGAATAGAAAAGAGAAATATTCAATTGAACCAAATGTACATATAAATGTTTCTTTTTTTTTCCTCTCTCTTTGCCTCTCTTTCTGTCTTCTCTTCTTTTCGTTTTGTTAGTATTGATTGACAAGCCGAAGAGCAAAAGAGAGACTATACAGTTACCCTCGTGCTCTTAGCCTCTCTGCGTGATCTAAAGAGCAAAATAATTTCAATGGTTCACTCCGCCTTTTCTCTCTCTCTCTCTTTCTTTTGCATCACTTGAATAATATTACGAACAAGAATTGAGAGAGAAAGAGACAGCACATGCTTTCTTTTCGTTTTTTTTCTCGCTCTCTCTCTCTTCATTTGCAATACTTGTACGTTGTCGTTTGGTGTTTGTAAATATCAACGATCGAACTGGTAATGTTACCTTGAGCAAATGATGCCATAGAAAAAAGTGACGAAGAAGAAAATCAAGAGAAAAAAATTAAACATTATTTATTCAAAAATTTCGTTCTCGGTATTTTATTAATCTTATTTTCGTACGAGAAGAGATTCTAAATGTGTTTTTTTTCTACTTGACATCTCGTTTTAAAAAAATAATTCATTTTGTACTATATTGTAGATAACCTCGTGCATAAACAGCTAAAACTCCACTAGCAAGACCACTTTTATGCGATAAACAACCATTAAGCATTTGTTGTTCGACTAATAAATGTCGTTTTGAAATTAAATTTGAATCATCACTAAAACATCCATAATTCATATGTTGCCATGAAAGAATCGTTTGTAGCCAATCTAAACGTAGAAATTGTTCGTAACCAATGATCGAACAAAGTAAAATCTGTTCGAGAAATAGATCTTGATTATCATTGAGTTCGAAATTTGTTTGTGCGTCATAGTAAATATTTGTACAAAAACGTTCTTCGAGATATTTTAAATTTTGATTTGCAATTTTTGAAAGGTTTCGATGATCGATACAACCGAGCATTTTTGCTGTTAAAAACCATAATAATTGATGTGTTAAACGATAATCTTTTGTTAATGTTGATGTTACTAATGACCAACAGGATGATGTGATCGAACATTGAGTCGTATTGAGACGATCATTCGAACCTAATAATTGTGCAAAACATTCATCAGATTCTTCTTCATCGAATTCAGCCGTTCGTGAATCGGTTTCGTAATATTTCGGATTTATCTGTCGAATATCGTAATCGATTCGAAATGGTTTATTTGTTAGAAGTTGGAAGCGTTTTAAATATTCAGGTGATTTGATTTTTAATTGATTTGAACTTCGATTAGCTATACGTTCGATTTGTATGTATAATGATTCGATATAATGATTTTTATCTGTGATACGAACAGTTTGATTTACTGCTGAATTGAAAATTTGATTAAGACTTTCCAATTGTCCTTGAGCTATGCGTAAACCATAGAGACCATCGACATTTAAATTATTTACATCGGATTCAAAGAAATTTAATAAACGTTCGAGAGATTTTAAAACTTGTCCGCCATGTTTCAGTCTCAATTCTCTCGATGGAAGGTTTGTTGTTGAACTGTGAATTATTGGAAGACTTAGAAAAATCACAAATAACGCATACATATCTATCATTGGCTATTCATGGACAAAAATAAGCTCGGTATCGCATGATAGAAACATAGATAGAGGTAGCATCGATGCTATTCGAGCGCCAAACATTTGACTCAACGTTATCTTGAGAAAGAAAGGAAGAAAGAACGAACAAAACAATACTGATAACATGAAGTGCTTGCTTTCTTTTTTTTTCGTATTGTATGTCTTCAAGCGAAGAGTTCATTCGTTGTACTTATTGTTTATATTTTTATTCGACTGAAAATGATCGAATGTGGTATCCAATTGTTTACAATCTTTCGACAACATTAGAACAATTAGACATAAAAATGAATAGTTATCTACGTTTCGAAACAAAATGAAATCAATTACCTTGAACTTGCTATAGATTCAAAACGTTAATCCTTCGATATAAACACCATAGATTTGCTTCCTCCGTTTTTTCTTTTCTTTTTTGACCTACCTACATATAATACTTTTCAACTATTCATTATTTCATTCAATGAACATGTTGTTCTCGAGTAGATCTGTTTGTTTTCTTCTTCAACTGCTACTATTACCATTGATCTATATTTCTGCAGGTAAATCGAATATGTCACTGAAAAAAAGGAATATCTTCAAGTGTTTGATTAGAAAAACGAATTGTTTGTTATTATACAAATTGGTCCGTGTATCGACAAAGAACAATACCGATTTTATATCCCGATGAAATCGAACCATCACTTTGTACACATATTCATGTTGCTTTTGCTTCAATAAATGCGCAAACACTTCGAATTGAACCAAGCGAAAAACATGATACACACTACACCGATGCATTTCATATGGTATCATCTTTTTGACATGAATAGATACTATGTACGTGTTTTGTGTATTTTAGCCGTTATACTTGAGATTGTATAAATTAAAACAACGTAAACCATCGCTAAAAATCTTGATTGCTGTTGGAGGATGGACAGCGAAAAGTGATGGATTTAATGAGATTCTAACGAATTCAAGTACACGAATGATATTTATTCAAAATACCAAAGATTTTCTATTCGAATGGAATTTCGATGGAATCGATTTAGTAATTTCAACGAGAGATTTGATTGAATTTGAAAACAAAATGGATTTTTTAGGATTGGGAATTTCCAGGTGACAGTGAACGTGGTGCACGAAATGATTCTCGTGAACAATTTAATATTTTAATCAAAGTAAATTTTAAAACAAAAAGTCAGCATTAAAATTAATGAGTGTAAATCATAGGAAATGCATGATTCATTTCATAACGATCGAAATTCATATCTTCTGTCTGCAGCTGTCACAGCAAATCCAACGAAAGTTGAGCAAGGCTATGTAGTACCTGATTTCTGCGAGTAAAGAATCGAAAATTGAATTTTTTAAAATCGAAACCTATGCGTTTAGATATTTGGATTATGTGAGTCTTATGTCGTATGATTATTTTGGAGCGTGGGATAATGTAACTGGAATAAATGCACCGTTATATGAACAAAATGTAGTGAATATAGATGATGATGAAGGAAAATGGAAGAATGTGGTATGATATTAGATTATTTTTTGTTTAGTTTTGTTTTGAATTGAATAATTTAGAATTATTCGATACATTATTGGATGTCGAAAGGTTGTTCGGCTGATAAATTGAATTTAGGTTTAGCAGCATATGGTCGAAGTTTTACATTGACGAATGATTCAACATCAGTTTCGATTGGAACAGAATCGAGTGGTGCTGGTTTAGGTAACTTACATATGAATATTTTCGTGTATTTGAAAAGAAAAAAAAACTTTTGTGTCTTTGCTGTAGCTGGACCTTATACGAAAGAAGAGGGTACTTTAGCATATTTCGAGATTTGTAGAAAACTTCGAACAACAAATTGGACAAGTGTATTTGATACGAATGTTCAAGCACCTTATGCTTATAGTACAGATAGACAATGGGTTGGATATGATGATCTTAAGAGTGTCACTCTCAAAGTAATTTTCTAATTATGAAAAATTATGGTAATAGCTTTTCTTCGTCGTTAGGTTTTACATGCAAAATCATTGGAATTAGGTGGTGTAATGATCTGGTCTCTTGATCAAGATGATTATACGGGAATATTTTGTGGTCAAGGTCAATTTCCAATAACCAAACATGTTCATGATCTTCTTTTCTCGCCGTCAGATAAGATTCATGAAGAAACAACGACTAGTTCAACAAAACGTGCCAGTACACGTACAACACAACGTTCGACAACAACAAAATCATCTTTGAAACCGAAGAATACGGCAGAAAGCTTGATGAATAATGACGTTGTTTTTTTGTTATCATTTGTGTTCTTTGTCACAATGAACAAATAGAGAGAGTGAAAAAAATATATATCACGCTTTTTCGTTCTTATCTAAACAAGAGTTTGTTTTGTGAACTTTATCAGCTTGAAGTTTAAGTATAAATACAAAATTCTTTCCAACATGCGCCATAGTTAAAAGGTAGATACGAATTTCGTGTGCGCGACATATACGTAAAAAATAAATGGCATCATCTTTTACTCCGAAAAGAAAATTATGTTTAAGTATTGGTATTAATGCATACACTCATGAGCAAGATTTGGAAAGAGCTGTGCAAGATGCCAAGGATGTGGGTGATTCTTTTTATTCTCTTGGCTTCAAGGTGACTTCAAAATATGATTGCAAGTTCGACGATTTTAAAAAGACTGTTGAAGATTTTGTAGCGAACATTACACGAAATAATATAATAGCATTCTACTATGCAGGTCATGGGAAGGAACTTGATGATGTGAACTATCTATTGCCGACAGATTACAATGATACGCAAGGTGTTGGCACTAGAGAAGTAGACTCGATTAAAGAGCATGCAATTAACGTACAAAAAATCTTGGCAAATATACATGCGAAACAACCTAGTGTAGTAATCCTGCTACTAGATTGTTGCAGAGTAAAACCAAATTCTAGAGGAGGTGATCCGCCACGAATTGTTACAATGGAGAACTCTCCACAAACATTCGTTGCATATTCCTGTGCTCCTGGGAAAATAGCATTAGAAAATGGAAAGAATAGTCATAACGGCTACTTTGCGAAATACTTAGTACAACATCTACGAATTCCTGATATCGATTTTCAACTTTTGATGGACAGAGTTATTCCTTGTGTTCAGATGGAAACAAATAAAAAACAGGTTCCATATTGTACGAACGGTCTGTCTCATGAACTTCAATTAACACCAAAACGCTTTTTAGGTATGACTGTACAGTAAATTCGATGATAATTATAGACTTACTTAACAAGAATACTATTTAAGTGAATTGTTTATCTTTTTTTAGAAGACGGATTCGCCGTGCCGGGTACTTACGAAGAACTTCCTCGAAATCATTTAATTTTTATGTGGTGATCAGTTTTTATGCTATTCAATGTATTTATAGCAAACGGACAAGAAATTGACGAATATGATCTTTGTGAAGAAATTCAAAGCTGATATAATCATACAGATACAGGTGAGTACGATTGCACTTTTTTAGGTAGAATACTAAATTATTGAATAATTAACTAAAGGTCGTTTCGTATATTCTTTAACTATTATACTGAGAATTCTTAACAAAAGTTCTTGATCGGTTTGAAATCATAAATATAAATGAATATTATTATCCTTAATATTATTCGTTTTCCATGACGCTCATGTTTAGTCATTTTATGAGCAAACTTATTTTCTATTGATTAAGATTTCATTATAAAACACTTGTATCGTTTGCAACAAATGTCGTTATTCTTATCCATTTATTATTTAATTTTAAGTACGATAAAAAACATTTATTTTAATCTTTCGTCGAATAGTGTATACAAGAATGAAATGCTGATTTATGCAATTCATTGCTGATATCAATCTTTTTGCTTGCGAACTTTAACTGTACTGTGGTACACAGTACAAAATAGATTAATAGAATTTTTGGTATTATCCAATATGTACATTTACAATGTAACTTTGAGTAGTATATTATGGAAAAACTTGTTTATAATCTAGATATGGAATATATTAACGATAATTGATGATGAGATGTATTCATTCAATATTTAATGTCTTTTGGATCTTAATCTCTAAGCTCTTTATTCCGATAGAAATGTTAAAAGCGACCAAGAGAGTCAAAAGTATTGGCATCAATTCACAACTGTTTATTTGTGACATATTGATTATTGTCTCTATTAGCTCAATAATTTGT
>ERZ778027.616-NODE-616-length-77057-cov-13.152541_pt1 | contig 77057 bp, 79 predicted proteins | sample MGYA00375757_ERZ778027 | MGnify/ENA primary metagenome ERZ778027 (study PRJEB29350, sample SAMN05389817) | bioreactor metagenome | isolation source: Ammonium sulfate bioreactor | place: South Africa: University of Cape Town | collected 2014-02-18 ...
TTTTTGCTACTACCTAGGTCGTTGAATCCAATAATCGGATCCGACCAGATCCGATGGGAAACGATCGGATCTGGTCGGATCCGATTATTGGATTCAACGACCTGGGCCATGTTTTTCACCTAAAACATCGGTATGGATTGCCAACTTTCTAAAACAGTACATGTTCGATCGATATTTGATGTCGAGAATGCTGTTGATTATCGTTTTTTTTTTGTAAAGATATCATTTTATCCGGTTTTAAATAATTCATCTACTCTCAGTAATTGAGTAAAGTATAGGCAAGTAATGACGCCACGTACGTATAGAAACTACCCTTCGTCCTTCAGTCTTGTTGATATAATCAATTCCACCATGAAATCAGCCTCGTACACTCAATATGCGAGCAACTTATCGAGACAAAGTTGTTTTTGTGCTGTTGTGTGTCCTTCATTGTTTTGTTGCTGACAACTAGTGTCCTCTTTCTGGTACATCTTTCTAACCGAGAGGAGCATGCAGCTATCGTATAATGGCAACCTGACCTATGTCTGAATTCTATAAGGGAAATTTCTCTGTTTCTGTCGTATTTTGCTTTGCTCTTCAGATTAGACGTGTACATATACATAGCTGATTAAATTGAATTGATGCAAGAAAAAGAGAGCGATTTTCATTTTCGTATTCTCGATCGGCAGACGCGAAAGAGTAAACTGAATTCACAAATCGAATTTGCGTCTAAACCTAATCAGTTTTGAGCATTTCGTTATTTCAAGATCGTGGAATGCAAATTCGTTTCATGTTAATCACACAATCTAGGTCGCTCAACTCGGATGAGACAAATCAGACATTCCTGTGTGTCAAAGATAAAGGCAAAAAAAATAAAGAATACGTTGGGACTTGGTCCAGAATCCTAACATTTTTCCTCATTTCATGACAAAGAAGACGAAACGAAAACTGTTGAAGAGAACTACGTCTCATCATTGTTAAATAATCGGAATTTCGTGTCATATTTCATCAATGATGATTTTAGAACAGCTGAATTTCACTATTTTCTATTCCATTTTTCTTTTTTTGTAGATTCGCGTATTCTTTGCATTCATTATTCTATGGCTTGCCGTAAAAGAACAATTTCTGGCGAATTTGGTGAGTAGAAATTCTTTCTTTTTTCTAATAGCATAAATGTGATGTTTGAAATCAAGTTGATAAAAGAAATAGTGACTTCTTGTTTAATGATGGGCATTTCTGATTGCACTCAGTCTCTTTTCGATTTGTTTCGTAGTGTACATGCTTGTCTTATTTCTACTCACGAAGAAGTGTTTCCTTTTACTTGTAGAAGTATCCTTAAATGAGGATATAAAATTATTGAGCGTCGGGAACAGCCAGGATGATTAGGACACTAAAAGCAAATGATTATCTACAGGTAACGCTCGTCCAAACACCCGCCGAGTCGTTTTTCGCAGAAATTTCCTCTTTAACATATCGGAAAAAACAACTTATCTAGGCAACTGCAAACAGTGACATAAACATTGATTCATTTTCCACCAAATCGATGAGAAAAAGGTCAAAAAGTGATTATCGATAGAGATAAATCTTGAGTTCGTCTTCTTCACGTGGAATGGTCTTCGATTGATCTATTGATTTCAGTGAATCAGAGTAGTTATAACTATTCCAGATAACTGTGTACGGTCTTTCTCTCTTTGAAACTAAGAAGTGAAATTATTGAATGAATGGTGACTGATGAAAAGTTTGTTTTAGATCAAGTTCGCCAAGAAGAATCACCTGCAACAACAACAACAACAACAACTGACTTCGCCAGAAACACCACTGCAGTAAGAGCAATTTGACTCATAGGATGAAACAAAAGCAGTCCGTCTATTAATCATTGTTTTTTTGATTCTTTAGGAGAAATCGTTCATTTTCAAATACGTTGATCGAGGAAGAATCAATCCACTTCTATTAGAATCAACATCGTTTATCAAAGCTATCCATTTAGTTGAAGGTTTAATCGACAACCCGAACTTAAATGTGTACTTCTCGCACGTCGCAATTCCAGAACTAAGAACTGTAAATATCTTCGATAGACAAAAGTCGTTGACTTATTCCGATGAAATTCGAACGTTTTTACGTGAATTAATACACAATCTTCGATTCGACACCGAATATTTCCCACACGCTTACAGTCATTTCATCGGTGATGTTTCACCTGGTTCAACATCGAAAGATGACTGTATCCAATACGACACAGCGACGATGAATGGTGTTATTAGTTTAGAAAAATCGAAGAGAACCACCGCAAAAACGCTGGCAGAACAAGTGTTTTTCATCTTTGTAAAAACACTACACGAACTGGCCCATGCATCGATATTCTGCAGTGGAAGACAAATAGGTACATATGCTAAACGTCGAAAGGGAAAAACGTCAAAATAATATAGAATCGGTTCGAATTTGATTATAGTAAAAAAAAGAAAGGAAAATGCATTGGTGACGGGATGAGAGTATGAGGATGTGGGTGATGATCTAATAATGACATCTGGATGCTTTCGATATTTTCTTCTTTCGACGTTTTTCCTTTTGACTTGTAGCAAGCCGACGATTCAAGTCAGATCTTCAGCCAAACAGACGCCACGAATATTTCACTACTCCTGCCACGCATGCTTTGTCTGGTGAAGCGGGAAATGCAATTGAAAGGTAGAAAGCTTTTGCTTTTCAATACAAATATTGCACTACATTCTTGAATTCTACTTCTCATTTTAGATTCTTGTTTGGTTCGGTGATTGAGACAGTGGGAAAGTCGGTGGGCAATCGATATATCATCAGAGATGTCTTATTACAGGAACGAAAGCCAAGTGGTATTATTCATCCCTCAGGTTTGGCATCGTTCATTCAACTGGATATGGAGAACTTAAAGGAGATGCCGGAATTCTTTTGCGATCCGCTAACGAACAAAAAATTAAAATTGATCAAATCAAGTCCAAAACGGTTCAAGGCTGGAATGAATAATAATTTGTTTGATGAAGATGACGATACTGAAGACGAAGATGAAAGCGATGACGACGATAATGAACCCTGGTTGAAATCGATCGCTTAGCTTCATTTACTTTTCTCGTTATTGCACGAATGATATATATATATATAGTTACTGCCTTACTGTATTCATTTCTTGCACAATTACCCTTGTTACAAATGCTAACTCCAGCCAATGACCGATCCGATCGTTCTCTCTCTCTGACCTTCGAATTGCACAGCGATCGTCATCAATCCAAACACTATCAATTATTCCCGAGTATCAGGATTTCGACAATCGTTTCTGAATGATCATATATTGGTTTATTTAGTTCATCTGAGCCAATTGATTCCAGATTATCGTCCAACGATCAGTGATAGTCCGTCAGTTTTCTCCCGGAGATCTCTTTTCATGGATTGATGTCCGAAATCGATCGCTGCACATGGGTGAAATAGCGAAACAAACTTCTGGACAATCAAATATTGAAGTAGGGAAAAGGAGAGACAATTGAAATGGAATAGTTGCATAGTCGAAATGTTCTTCTAGATCGAATTTGACATTGGATGAGAGAGAATGTCGAATGGCACCCTCCAGTGACCTCATTCACTGACACAATATTGGATAGTGGTGGTGATGGTGCGAATGTCTTTCCATTTGGTGGAACAGAATCGTCTAGAATTGTTGCTGTGAACGATGGTTTATTGCCATGAAAAATCGATTGTTCACATGGTCCATCCATTCAAGCAGCACGTGACATCGTTCTTCTGTGAACATATTCGTCAGATTACTTGGAGTGAGATTTTTCCTTGACTTATTAATAAACGAAAACGTTTACGTATCTTAGAAAATCAAAACGACCCGTGGAAGTTTTCGATCGGAAGTAACAGCAAGTCAAATCGATTCAATATGCTCTGAATCTCATTCAACGTAACGTTCACCGACGAGAGACGATTTTCTTATTTTTCGTTCGTTTATTTGTTAGATGATAGGAGTATTTGAACTCTTCCCGATCTCAAGCTGTTCTGGAAATCATTCGAAAAACGTCGTCGCTCGTCGTCTAGTCAAAGAAGTGGGGGACTAGGAAAAGACATGTTTGGTGATGATTGTGCTCAACGGATGGAAGGATCAGAAGTCAACAAATCTCTCTGAGCATTAGAAGAATGTATTCGTGCATTGGATCGTCGTTTACTCATTGGTGACAGATCGAAAGTTTGGACGATTGCCATGGTTTCGTGATCGCCAACGCATTCCAATGTGCTGATCGAATAATGGGAGAATGAAGAACGGGAAGTGACGAAATCAAAACAGAACAGGTCAGTCGAGATTAGATTGAATTCTCATTACAAATCTTGTTCTTTCATTTTGAAATGAGCTTAGATTTCCGTGCTGCTACTGCTGACAATGATGAACAAGGCGGAGCTCTAACTTCTTACGCAGCACAATTTGTACGTTTGGAAGAATGTGAGGAAGCGCTGTTCGATAATTGGCGAAAGATTCAAATAAAAAGAAGCAACCTTACAGCAACAATCGAGAATCATTGTGAAACAAGTACAAGAGACAGTTGATTGTGATCACGCAAAACTTGTTCACTATGTGAGACTTAGTTTGCTTTGGCGTCAGCAATTATTAGATCAGTTTCAAACTTTCTCTTGTCTCTCTTTTTTTCATCTTGTGATTTCCACTGTGTGTTTTTTCCTCTTGTATGCATGATGACATGTTTGAAAAATGTCACTGAGTGAAGAATAAAAGATCGTGATTGAATATAAGTTTCAGTATTTTTATTAATTAACTGAATTCTCTCGAGTAGTCGAAAGTTTTTAATGAATATTTAGCGAAGATATTGTGGAAGAAAACGTCTCCGCACTGCAATCGAGATGCAAATCGGTTCGTTTTCGTAGATATTAACCGATCCGAACTGACTCCCATCCTCGATGCATCCGTTTATATTTTAATGATAACTAGATGAAAAGGAACGTTCTGTTCTTGGACCAAGGAAAAGTCAGAAAGGTTGTTTCCAATAGGACGTAGAAGTGCTGAAAAGAGAAACAGATACTATCAAGGAAACCTGTGTTAATTGACCCGATGAATTCAGCTGCAGAACAGCGGAGATTTGGTTTGTATGTTGCAGTGCGATTGCTTCCAATGCAATGTTGTGATTCTCCCTTACACTCGAGTTTTCTATGAGTAATTCGAGTTACAAGGCACTTCAATGATGAAAAGATGAAGCTGATCTCAAGAAAAATTCATTCAGTCATATCGAAACTCTACGTAGGATCGCGAATATTTATTTCTTTATCAGAAACGATTTGGTTCGACTGACAGTTATTCATACAAAGAATTCGTCGTGGAAAAGCACGGATTGAATGAAGTCAATCGGGAACTAAACTTGAGTATCCAGTCAAATAATGTGCAAGCCAACAGGAGCCAATTCTAGGTCGAGAAGACTTTCAAACAATCGAAATCGAATTCATTCACGTCGTTGGGTTGTTTCGCTTGCTTATGTTCAAAGAGAACGTCAAAGCATTTATTTTCATTGATCAAGTATGGTGAAAAACTTGATTTCGAAAACAAGGAACTTGTTTGATTTATTTATTCGATGTAACGAGAAAAACGGATACTTCTATAACAACGAAATCTTCTCCAGACTTACGTACTCAAATAATAGGAATCAGGGGTCGATTCAAGTAAGTAACGTATTCTCTTGATGAACTCGTCGTGTTTTTTACTGACAACATCGGTGTGTGTTTTCAACTTTGTAAAACGATATCGATAAGGATGCATCTCAAGGCCTTTCTCGTATTTGTAGAGAGCACTTTGTTCGGTATCGTGAATAATCACAATATCACTATGTTCAGCATACAATACCAAATTAAATTGACGACGTGGACCTGGTCGATGATCGATAGAGACAATATTCCACTTTTCCAAATTCGCTAAATTCGAAATTGACCATTCAACACCAGTTTCAGTCTTCACTTCCACATATTTCATTCGATGAAAACTCTGATTACCAAACCGTAATTGAAAATAATCGATCCATTGACGATCCGAATCGGCAGAGACCAGAGAGCGATTCTGTTCGAGAGCTAGACGATGCAACAATGGACTACTTGTCGGACCCATACCTAAGTCAAGTACGGGACCTTTATTCGAAACAAATAGAGCAGCAAGAAGAACGATGGCATGTGAACCATAATGTTGATCAAGAGGAAATTTCAAATGTTTTATCAACGCTCGATGCCAAGAATAATGTGGATCTTCCTTTTTGATCGAGATATAATTTTTTCCGAGTTTAAATAGTTGATTTGATTTGGATAGTTGAGTCATGTAGACGAATATTGAGATTACACATACACATGGAAGAATACTGAGTAGAAAGAAAAAATACGATTTCATCTTTGCCTTTTCTCAAATCGTCTGCACTTTGCAGAATTACTTGAAGAAACATTTCGTTTTTGTTTGTTTTCATTCTTCATTTTTCTCATGCAAAGGAAAAGAAAACAGAACGAAGGATTTTCTTTCCTATCTGCTTTAATCATCATCTTGAATATCAACGAAAATCAACATTGTCCAGATCTTTGTCTGCAGATGTCGACAACAGGATCATTTCACTTCACTGTTGTTCTCCTTCACATGGATGATAACAATGCGAACACTACTCAACTTAGTTATTTATTTGTTCATCCTCTTTTCAATGTAAATAAGATTGAATTGATCTAGACTGTTTGAAACATTGTTTCATCTTCAGGCGCTATTGTGTTGAAAGTCAAGAAGATCGGAATCGAGAGGACAACTCTCGACCAAAAGGTGTTCATGGAGTATAAGGAGGGTCGTATGAAAATTTGCTTTATTTGTATGAAACAAATACTACTAACGGACATTTTTTATTAGCGAAAACCTAAGCCATGCCGAATCCTTGTTCGATATTGTTGAACTGATTTTTGAAATTCTTTTTTGTAAAATTTCGATGGTAAAATAAATATGACAAATGTTAACATCGATGGAATAAATGTGACCAAATAAATACACAAATATAACCAAGCATCACTTTCTGATTCCATACATTTAAATAGATATGTTAAAATTAAACGTGGCAATGCGAGAACAACGAGAATAATTGGTGCAGTTAAAAGATGTTTGTGTTCTTCGAATTGTTTTCTCAAAATTGTTTTGAATGTTTGATTTTTTTGAAGATTTTCTTGTTGACGAGATCGAGTTACAACTAAAACAATTGAAGAAATAATATTACACAAAAATGGACCAAAAAAGTGTAACGAATGAATCAATGAATTATAAATTTGAAATTGAGAACTATAACGAACAATACACCAAATTCTTTTTATTTGAAATTCATCATCATTTTCATTATCATCAACAAATACCAATCGAAAATATGGATCATGAGCTAAACTTGCCATGGTAATAACAATCACTAGAAATATAATTCCCTTTGCTATATTACGACTTTTTTCTTTCTTGAATTTAGCTCCTCGTTTTGTTGTAACAACACGTTCAATAGCAACACATGCATTTAACCATTGATCTAAACAAAGACAAACTTGAATAAGATAATCTAATGAATGACATTGCATTTTCAGAAACAAGCCATCCTGTAAAATTGTCATTTGAGTTAAAAGAAGAACAATAAACTTCAATTGAAATACAATCATTAAAATAATTGATATGATAGATAATGTTAACAAATATAAACCACATCCAACTTCACGAATCGATTTATTCTTGAATGTTACCCATGACACGATGCCATTTGCCAATCCTATTAGCATAAATAGAAGTATTAACGCAAAACTTGTTAGAATTATTGTTGGTTGTTTGGAAAGACTTTTCATTGGGAGAATTTGTAAGCCTAAAATACCTTCAAGTGATAATCCAAATCCACTTGTTCGATATTGACATCGTCGACCATGATAACATGGTTTACAAAGACATGCCGATCTTGTTGGACAATCTTCATCATCTTGAAAACATTCACCACCATTTTCACAAATATTACGATCATCAGAACAATCATATTTAAGATTAAAATCAAATTGAAAACAATTTGATAAACGTTTCTCATAGAAATCATAACAAATACATAAATGTTTGTCATCACGAAAACAAGACAGATTCAATGATTGATTTTGACATGGTAAATGATAATATTTTATTTGACGAATCAAATGCCATTGACGAATTGTTTCATTAAATAATTCATTCACATGTGGACAATAGTCAGATGATTGAATTGTTTTATTGATAATTGCTGATTGATTATACTCAGATTGAACATGTGCTAAATAAAATTTGTTTTCTGCTAACTCGACAAAAACTAGATAAAAACGTTTTGACCAGTTGATTGCGATGAAATCTTTTTGCAGTGCTATCGTACGAAAGCTAGACGATCTCGTTACTATCCATAGTTCTCTCGGACCAAACCTATAAAACAGGAAAATGATAAATATTGAAGAAAAAAATATATATCTATACATACTGTGGCGGCTCTTCTACGTGAATAAAATGAATAAAAACATGCTTTTGTTCTCGGATGATCAGATGTTCAAAGGTAAGATTAAGTTGAACATCTTTGTTTTCACAACGATTTCCACTATATCCACTTTTACAAAGGCATTGAAACTTTTGATTAGACATCAAATAATTTTCATCTGAAATACATTTACCATCATGTAGACATGTCGAATTACCATTTATTTGACATATTAAATCATCTAGTAAACAACGAGAACCATATCTATTTGGAGGACATAAACAGATCGATCGATGATTAGGTAAAACACCAAGACATTTAGCATCTGATGAACATTGACAATCATAAGAGATATTACAATATTTTCCTGTCCAACCTCGATCACATTGACAAAATGTATAATTTTGAAGATTATTCAAATATTTCATACATTTACCATGAACACATTGGCTGTTCAAACAACTGTGATCTTGTTCTTCGGTTGATGGAAGTTGAATATGATAAGCTAAACGATGAACAGGTAAAAATGGAAATTGAACTGGATAAAGAAAACTAGCTCGATATTTTAATGTTTCTTTTTCATAAATATCAATATGAATTGCATATTCTCTTTCGGATTGTTTTGGTCGAGTTCCATAAAGTAAATAAACATTCAACTTTCTTGGACAATCAGTTGCAGATAAATAGGTTAGTTGTTCAGCTGACTGAATAACTTTTTCAGTTGTATTATCAATGAGTAAGATTAAAATCGCGAATAATATTCGATGAGAATCAGAAAATACTTGAAGTTTTAATGCAAGACTAATTCGTTGATTTTGATATTGGCATTGCGAACCGTAATAATTAGGTGGACAAAAACAGGATAATGTTGATGATTGATTTTTGTGATTTAATCGAATACGAACAGGTAAACCAAGTTGACAATGATATCTATCACGAAAAGATGATTGAATCGGAAATGAATTGGAAATCATTGTAGTTTCCTTATTTTCTATTGAAAAAACATTTGAGAATGTTCCGATTTCATTAACTCTATAGGATCTAAAACGAACATAATTTGGAAAAAGTATTTCGTTAACTGCAGGAAAAGACATAGAACAAAACTGTTCATCATTGCCATCTTCACAGTCATCGTTTCCGTCACATAATTGTTCGTACGATATACATAAATGTGAATTGTTGTTCATACAATGAAAATAATTATAATTACTATAGTAGTTTTCTGCTGTTACTGGTCTTGGAAATTTTAATGTGCATAATAATTCATCTGTACCACCGAGACAATCAATATGACCATCGTCGATTTTATTACTGGATAAACAATTAACTTCATATGTTTTCTTTGAAACACATAAAAGTTTGGGAGATGAACAATTAAAGTTCATTGACATTGAATAATAATCAGGACAACCGATTTCATCTTCAATTGTAGGACAGTTCCATTCATCGTTACATCGAGTGTAAACATGATTACATGGCCAATATTGACATTCAGTTTCATCAGTATAATTTTGATCACCAATCGAGATGGGCAATAATTCAGAGTATCCATCACAAATATGATCAAACACTATATTATTCTCGAGATAACTAATCAATGTACTCTGTTCTTGTTCGATAAAATCATGCGCACTATTGCACTGATAATCGGCAAATAACTGTGAACGATACAAAACGTATTTGTCTTTTCCTGGACATTTGTAATGTGTTTTGTTTAAGATATTTATAATATTTGTATTAATACTACGAATCGTATTTAAATTTTCATCATCCATGTAAGGACAATCATTCTTTCGGTCGAATAGACGATAAATTGAAATACATTTCGAAGAATTCCAACATTGATATACTTGAGTTCGATTACAAATCTCATTGTTGTATTTATAAGGACGATGATATTGTTTTAACAAATCTTTTAAATTAGATAAAATACAGTGATGCAACAATTGTCTTGATGAATAAGACGTGCAACTATCAATTGACATAATTTGTTGAATACGAACACATATTGCACTTCCAAATGATATTTTTTCTATATTCATAAAGAAAGAATCATAATCAGTTGTCTGATAACACATATGAACAAATTCAGGAGATATCGTATTCCAATAAGATGCATCAGTTTTGTTATAAGCGAAATAAATATTTCCAAATAAAACGGGAAAATTAGGATAAAATATGAGATCAGAACAATTGCTTTGAATAATATCTAAACATGAATTGCGTTGACAAAATATTTGACACATTGAATCAGTTGATTTTGGCTTATTAATAAAACATATGACAGCTAACCAACAATGGTAAGATGTTGTACTCGAAGAAGCTAATTGTAGATGTTGAGTGTCATATATTAGTTTATCTCGACCTTTCTCGCAAGAACTTGTAAAATATTCCATGTCACAAATTCTATCAAGACATCCAAATCCTTCATAGATACGATCTGTACAACCAAATCCCCACGATGGACTTGGATAGAAATAATCGCTCTTATCCAGGCAATCGTGACTATATAGATTATCATCATAAAAGATATTTGGTATACATATTCCATTTGTACATCGATATTCATGATCATTACATTGGTTCACTTCCAGTTGCCAACAATCTTTTTCATCGATTCCATCATTTAGACAATTAATCTGTCCGTTACAAATATCTGTCCAATCCAAACAAATTGATGTTGTACTATAATCACATTTCAAATGAACATAACAGGTGGATATCTGCGTTTGCCTGTCAACCAAAAGAGAAGTTTCATGAATTATATTGTATAATGTTAAATTGTGATAATTCAACGGATAATAGACCAATTCATATTGACATTGTAGTCCAAATCTTTGTAAAGAACAATTGTAAAATGTTTGATTTGTAAATGTTAATGAAATTTTGTTTAAATAAATTTGATAATTTTCAATAAGATCAATCGGTGCTGACCAATTAAACAACTGTTGAACGGAGATATTGTTCTGTTTAAGTTGATCAAATGTAAACTTTGAAATGCTTTTATCAATATTGATATGAAACTGTGATGGAGATTCACTAAAGCAATAGAAGAAACTTCCCACATCAAATTCTTCCTTTTCCGAGTCCTCCATTCCCGTTACGCGTAAACAGTCATGATAAAACCCATTGTCATCTTGATATACTTCATCTGTATAATAAAGATTGAATTGAGGATGAGCATTGATCAAATGTAAGAAGATCAAACTGATAAGAAACATTTTTTTATTTCACTGTAATGATTTACTAACGTTAAATACAAGTTAAAATGAAGAGGACTCGATAAAAATTATTTTATCTTTGTTCAAATTTGTTGTTTGACGTATTTCCTTGACTAAATAACTGATTTTTAACATGAAAAACACATCTGTTCTAAAGTTTCGGCAATTATTTTTGACCTTAAATGTTGATTTCTTCTCTCACTCACAAACTAACAATTCATTAGAATAAGTCGAATGAAAGCTATAGGAAATGCAACAAACGGAATAATTATTAGACCAAAGAAACTCTTTCAGAGATCCACTGATGTTTCATAAGTGATTTCTTTATCATGTAGAACGTCTTTTCTTGTTTTGAAACAAAATTTTCATCATTTTTCATTTTTTAAATTATATTCAATATTATGAAATGATAATGTGCATAGTGTACTTCGTTTTATTTCTCACAGGGATTATATTCGCTTGATTTGTTTTATGAGCGACGTATATAACTCAGAGGGAGGAAGGAAGGGGAGAACAAGTGATTCGAATTAATGATTTTATGTTTTTTTACATGATGATGGAAAGAAAACAATCGAAGGTAATGATTTATCAGTGCGAAATAATTCATCAATATCAATATCTTCATGTGATGAAGTTTTCTCATTTGTTGTTGAGGGTGTTGTGACAATCTGTGTTCTTTCATAATTATTATTATTATTCGATTTTGATTTAAGTGGATATGGATTTTGTTTGAATAGATTAACATCATCATGATCAGTTGATGATGATGATGATGCCGATGAATATTGTAGAGCGGAATGAGATCGAGGAGATGGGGCTGATATTTCTGGCCGTTGTTTGTTTACTTTTTGATCATGACAAATAAAAACAAAATCTAAATTTTCAATTGTTTTCTTTTTTGTATAAAAAGAAAAATTTCAATTTACCAGAATAACAATTTTGATCGGCATCTTTTGCTGCAATAGGCAAAAGATCTCCTGTACCCCGATAAACCACAACACATCGTCCATGAATTAATTTAATAGTCTTTTTCAAAGCTTTTCGTTTACATCGAAATATTGTTCGGCAATATCTTGAATCAACTAAATATTCATTATCCGATTCGGATGTTGTCGAAAGATCATTGCTTTTATTCATTTTATCAACAAGAAAAAAAAACGTTTGCAGAATTTTTTATTATTTAAATTTGCGCAAATTCTTCATCGAAACAGTAGACTGACATCTACATTGAAATCTTGTCAAACAAGATTTATATAATTTTAAAGGAAAATATTTTCAATTTGATAGTGATTTAGCAGAAGATAAATCTTCTTTGTGTTTTTCTTTTGACAGGATAGATTAATAAGTTCGATTGATTATTGCCTAGCAACTGAGATGCTAAAAAAGGAACAATGAAATAACAATCGAACATGAAGCCTGAAGAAGCAGAATAACATTAAAGTTTTTTTTTTCTTCTCTTCTTCTTCTTCTTCCATTCAACTTTATTGTCGATAAGAGACAAATTGAGTCGATACGATAAATATTAAAAGTTTTTTTTTAAAAATTTTTTATAAATTTATTCGATATTTATCTATGATCGTTTGTCGATTCTATTTCTCTCGTTGTAATTTGATCTTTATTTTTCTAAGCTCGTGTTTTTCTTTCAGAGTGTAAAGTTGTAAGTGATTCTGCATTGATTTCATTGAACTTTGGGTAACGTTTTTCTGATTTGTGTATGTAAATTCCAATAAAATGGGCTGTGGAGCATCTGTTAGAAAGCCAATTAGTAACACTCGAAAAGTTGGTCCAGCAAACGAAAAAACGAAAAAAGCTCAAACGGAAGATGTTGAAGGTTGGTTTTCTTTTTCATTGAACTTCTCATTTCTATTTGTCATTGAAAAATTACAATAAGTTTTACAAAGTTACATAAAATTATACACATTTCATCATTGTTTAGTGCCAACTTTAATGGCTTCATTACAAGGCTATCTACCAACTAGCAATACAACACCGAATGAGGAAGAAACCAAACCCATCTATCGTGTTTCGTTGACAAATGGTCAATTTCCTCGAATGCCAACCGAACGTATCGAATCGGATACGATCGTTGAATTTCAAGTTGATGGTAAACATGAACTTGATATTGTTCAAGTGTACAAAGACGGAAACGATTTCTGTCCAGTTACGAATGGTTATGAATTATATAATATTAAAAAAAGTACACCGGAGAATGAACGACGAATTTTCTTATCCTTAGCACTTCAAGAACAAAATATGGATTTATATTTTTGTGTGATTCCATCGGCAGAAAGAAAATCTGCATTGAAAGATGGCAAATATCCAAAAGACCATTGCGAAGACAATTGTCTTAAAATAAAAAAATGTGAAGTCAAATTAACTTTAACCGATGAACGAGAAAGTCAAAAAATCTATTTAAATCGAGGTGATACACTGGAAATTATTTGGACAGGCAGTTCTCGGACAACATATCGAATCGAAGAGAAAAAATTTTGTCCCGTATCAGGTGGTCTCTATACTATCGAGCCCGATGACGAGAAATCATCAACTCGTTTTCTAGCTAAAGGAAAATTTACTCGAACATTCGATGAATATGGTACAACGTTTTTATTTCGCTTAACTGACAAAAATGAAGTTCAAGATATAACTGTTTGTATTGTTAATGATACATATAAAGTTAAACATGTCAAAATAACTGATAATACTATTGAACCAAATTTAATTTGGATTGATCAAGGTGATTCAATTGCTTTCGAATGGAATACGAAACGAAAACAGACAATCGTACAAATCGAACCGTTTTCCATTGATCAACAAAAACGACAATCGATTGAAGTTTGTAGTCGAAACAAAAAAAATCGAACAATTCTTTGTCAATAATTGATTGTGTTTAGTTAAAAACTCCTGGAAAGAATTTCTTTTGGCCAAAACAACCATCATATGCTGGTTTTATGACACATCAATTCGAAGAAACCGGTATTTTCTGTTACAAAAATGCAACGAATCAAATCGGCACAATTATCGTTCAACCCAAACGAACTATCAAACAAATACCGATTCTAAGTGATCAATTCGGTAATGATCAAATAAGAAAACATTTCTTTTTAATTAGTTGATTTCATGTGACTTTTGTTTAGTATATCAAATGAATACGAAAGATCTTGTTCAATTCAACTGGAAAATCAGTGAATCAGACAAGACTCCCGTTTTTCTTACGATTGATACACTTTCGTCGGTTGTACCGGAAATTGTCGGTGGACCGGCTGGCGTATTCGAATGCGGTAAGAAAACGATTATCTCGAAGGGGCTTTTTTGACTTGATTGAAATATGTTTAACTAAAAAAAGAATGAGGTAGTTTTGTTGCGTTCTCCTTAGAAACACTTCGGAGGAAAACAAAAGAAATTCTCTTATGACGTTATTTGATTTCTTCATCGTCATAGAAACTGTATATTGATACTTTATCTTAGGTTTCTCTTATGTACGAATCGAGAAAGAAAAAACGAATAATTGATAAATGTCTATTTGTTCTAGCTTCACATCAATGCACAAAAGCTGATGCTTTATTTCAAGATCATTTTAATACATTTGAAACATTTCTTTTAAATATTCCTCAACATGGTCTCTATAATTTTTCGGCAACAGATAATCGCGAGAGTACCTTGCTCAGTGTCATTGTTGAAAACGGCATCGATGTAAGACTAAACAGAAACTTCTTTTTTCTTTTATTAATTCGCATTTCTCCTTCTTCTCCTCATTCAGCAACATCGTGTCAATTATGATGAAAATAATTTATTTAAACCTGATACATTAGTTATCTATCGAAATGATCAAGTTTGGTTCGATTCAGCATCGAATAATATTCCTCGAATTTATCAAACCGATCAATTTGGTAATTATTCAGCCGCTGATGATATTCTATTCGAACCACAAATGCATAGTGTGAATTATTTCATGAAAGAATTTCAACAAGAAGGCATTTTCTATTTTACAACGGATATCAATGAAAATTCAACGAAAAAACAACAAGATCCAGTTGAACCATTGAGAATTATCGTTCTGCCGGATGTACGTTTTCATTACAGAGAAATTCATACGAATGATTTTAGTCCACATCCAATTGTAACGAATGTTGGTGATTTTGTTTTCTGGCAATTCGATCATCCGATTTCTCGAAATCTTATACAATTGCATCCAGGTTCAACTTTAAAAGATTTAATTTCATGTCATGATCGAGCTGTTGTCGGCAGAAATCGACAATGTCTAGCTGTCGAGTGCAGTTTACCTGGAACGTTCTTTTTTGCTAATCCAGGTTTATAAAATAAAGAAAAAGTTTTGTTTTTATAGATTTTCTTTTTGTTTAAACTTAGAATTTGAACGTGCTACTGGTTCCGATCAGGACCGTTTGATCACAACAATTCTTATTGATCCACCATTTGGACGAAATACTTTTATTATTACTAATCGACAATTTATTCCGTCGATTTTATATATTGCACAAGTAAAGTTTGATTCTCATTTGCAAAGATAAATATTTACATTCGAATTCCTAACTAGAATGAAACAGTCTCATGGACATCGGCTGATCACAATCAAAATCATGAAATTTCAATTGAAAACGAACAGAATGATACAAATGAAGTATTTTCTTTTTTCTTCTATTTTAATGAGATTTTATTTGAAAATTATTTCGTAGAAAAATTTTAATGATCGAAATTTGACGGGTCTCGTATCCGATATTCATCAATTGCATACGTTTTCTCAGCCAGGACAATATATTATTCGTTCGAATCAATTTCAAACTGAAGCGATTGTTAATGTTGATACCGAACAGAATATACGAACTCAGAGTAAAAAAAAAACACAAATCTTACTTTTGTGTTGTTAAATCTAATTAATTTCTTTAAAATCATAGAAAAACGAAGTCAAGAACCAAGAATTTTGGAAGAAATGGATACAACATGTGATTTCAATACACAGCTGCATTTTGTTCGTTCCAATCGATATCCAACTACATTCTATACGCTTGATGGTTCAACTCCAACACGATATTTTGATAACGTTCAAGTAATTGATGAAAGACAAGAACTTGACAATGATTATTGTTTTCATTTTCTTTAGCTATACGATCCCGATACAGGCATACTTCTTGTTGAGCCAGGTTTACGTGTTATACGTGCTGTTTCAATCGAAGATGGAAAATTGCCAAGCAGTGTTTATACGAGCAGGTTAGTTTTTAATAACATAGAGAAGAACACGAGCATTTCCTCTTCTACTTTTCTTATTTTCTTTAGCATAACATTTGTCATGGAAAGTCGAGAACGTGAACTTCTCAATGTAAGTTTAGAATTTCAGTCGACAGCGAGTTATATTCTTTGATTTTGAAAATAAAATAGGAACAACGAGCCTTATGGAGTTCATGCAGTGTGACATTAGGTGTCTTCTTACAACCACCAAATAAAGTCTTTGGAACAATCGATGTTCAACCAGCAAGTGCCATTGAATTAATTGATCATTTTGAATTGATAATTAATGGTGTCGTACAACGAAAGCAAATTTCAGCGACAGATACTCAATTTTCTGCCGAAGGTTTTGCCGGCGGTGAACAATATGAATTAAATATCGTTGCGTATCCAAAAGCGGAAATTGTCGATGCTGAACCAATTCCATCGAATAGACGAGTACGAATAATTTTTCGTCATTAAATTTAAATTCACCGTCTTTTTCATCAGGCATTCGAAATCAAACGAGAAACTCCAAGCGGCGCACCGTTAATCAGTTTAGCATTGTCAAATGAACAGACAACATTGTATCTTATGTGGGCACATATTGGCGATCATGTCAGTGAATATTTGGTTTATGTTGATAATATCGAAATACGATCGGTAATAAAAACAAACAAACTTTGTATTTCTCATGGTTATTTTGCGTTATTTTTTTGTGAAGATTTCTGAACAAGGATTTACTGATATGTATGGCATTCAATTTCACGGTGCACAGCAACGAAGAAAATATTTACTACATGTTGAAGCAAAACTTAAAAGTAAATTTCATTGAAAGTTGATCTTCAATCAACAGTATTTAATGACAAAATCATTTCAGATACGAATGAAATCCGTAAATCAAATGTTATATCCGTTGTTTCGCCGTTAGAACCATCGACTAAGAATCCCGTTTCAACACAATTCTTTCCTTATATCACAATCAATGAAGAACCTATGCCAACAGATATTCCATTAGAAAGTAAGTGTACAAAACGTCATTCGAGACATATGTGTGTGTACGTTCGAATCTCTTTTATTCTCGTATGTCAACTAACATTCGCTATCGAAAGAAATGTTTTTGTTTTTCGTTCATTTCGGGATTCGTCATTTTTCTTTTTTTTCCCCGTTTTTCTTACATACCGATGAAGAGGCTTGCAGGAAGATAAGAGACTCATATCTTGAAATCACCCTTTAATCAAACGATAAGCTCACTATTTAAAATCTGTTTGTTTTTGTGCATTTTCTAGAGAGTTCGAATCGGTTATATTCTCCAAAATTATTTATCGAAAGTTCTTCTTCCTCTTCTTCCTCTCCTTCTCCTCCTGCAGCCTCTTCCCAGCCAAGTGTCCATGTCATTGATATGAACGATAATAACGAAACTAATAATCTTAAACAACAACCACCATCGATTTTCAATGATGTCTCAGCAAGTGATTTGAACATCGATGAAAATCTAACTAAATCGAAATCCAAACGACGACGACGAAAAACAAAACACGATTCAACAGATTTATCTAACGATGCTAAACATCGAGCACAAATTCTTCTCGAAAAATTAACACAAGCAATTGAAACTCGTTCGAAACAATACGTCTTGCTCACTACTCAACAGAATACAAACGATGAGCAACAAACACCAAAGCCTTCAGATCCATTTACAACGAAACTTCCGCCACGATCTCAACGAAATTCAACGAAAAACAATGCATCCTAAATTTTCAAATAAAACAAAAACATTTCTTTTTTTTGTGTTTACTTCTTAATTAGTTTATATTTATTGACTTCTTACATGTTCGCATAGTATTAACGAAAAAAAAAACAAATGTTAAATATAGTTCTACCCTTCGCATCTTCCTTCAGTTCTGAATATATATATAGATATGCATGCAAATCTTCGTCTTGTTTTTCTTTCTATTTCAGCTGTTCAACTTGATTTCTTTGCCAATCCACGAGCCGAACCACCACGCAAAACAGAAACATTACCCATTGTAATCGAAAATCTGCTTTAAAATGACAAAAAAGTCGAATATTCGAATTGTTCGTTTTTCAGATTCAAGGTCTTCGAAATGCGATACCAAAAATTTCCTACAAACGAAATCAGAACGGTATTACATTGTTCTGGAAAACAAAATCATCGGGCGTTGATGATGCAATCGGATATTATCAAGTAAATCGTCAACGATGATCGTTTCTTTTCTTTCTTAATCACAAAATTTAGATCGTACTCGATAATCAACCTTACGGAAAGCAGATTTCTCCACATCAACCAACGAAATATCAAGTTAATCTTACGCCAGGAAATCACGAGTGTTATCTCGAGGTTATTCCAGCAGCTGAAAATGAAGAAACTTTCAAATCGAATGTTGTCGTACGTTAAATTTATCTTAATAGATTTTGTAATTATTTATTTTTATTCTTGAATAGCATGTCGATTTTCAACCGCCGGAAAGAAAATACGAGCAAAAACAACAGAAAGAACCATCGAATGAACCAGTTCATGTACGAAAATAAAACAAATTTTCGTTTGCTTTTTTTGTTGAAAAATCAATTTTTAGAATATTTTGGAACAAAAAGATCTTCCAATACCAAAACTAAACATTCAAACAATAAATTCTTCATCGATTCGAGCTATTTGGTATCTCGATCGAGCTATGCCATCGGACGCTTATGTTCCTATGTATGAAGTTCATGTACGTGGCCAAGATTTTCCATCGGACATCAACAGTGATGAATCGTAAGCTTTTTGAAAGTCAGTTTAACGAAATACATCCGATAATAATATTTCAGTACGCAACAAGATGGATTCACTGAACATATTTGGCATACGCAGACTTCTCCACTTGAACTAACTGGCATATCTGATCGAAATGAATATACGTACGAAATAAAAACAATCAAAGGATTTTTTAAATTATTTGTTTGTTCTGCAGAATTTTTGTTCGAGCTTTGCTCCATATCCAAGGTCTAACTGATATTGAATATGCTCGAACACAATCGAATGAAGTTAAAACAACTAAAGTCGATCAATTAATTGATTTACTTCCACGACCATTATTAAAAGTGACACGTGTTGGCTTACAATTAGTTAGTTTATCGTGGACAATGCCCGATTCAGTTGATCAAGTTTTGATTAAAGGCTATCGAATTATTTTAAATTCGAAACCAACAGAAATTCTTCCGCCAACTCAAGCTGAATACGAACTAACAGGACTTAAGCCAGGTAACAAATTTCGGTTTTTTTTCTTTTGTTTTTATTTAAAAAATCATTTTAGGTACGGAAAATGATGTTCAAGTGTCAGTAACCACACATCCAGATTTTATCGATGAAAAAGTCTCGGAACCGATCCGTGTTGTTTGTCCTGAACGACCTCCAGCACCAAAACTTCAAGCCATTCGATCGGATAAACCCTATTCAATAGCGATCGAATGGCAAGCGGAAACAACCAATGACGACGAAGATATTCAATCATATAAAGTATTTCTTGATGGGAAATTACATGGAGAGATTAAGATTGAAGGTTGTCAAACATTGAAATATGATTTTACGAAATTACAAGCCGAGAAATCATATCGAGTTATGGTCAAAGCCGTTGTTGGACAAAAGAAACTGCACGGATATGTTTATCGATGTGAAATCGAATCTCTTGCATCGAATGAATTGACATTGAAATGTGCTGCGCCACCGAAAGGCACAGCACCGAGATTAGAACGTATGCATCCGAGTGGAGTTGATCTTGTTTGGGATGAGCCAATTGCGACTGAAAATGTTAAACTAACTGTACGTAGTTTTTGTTTTGTTGCTGTCTAAATATAATTCGGATGATGTAGGGTTATCAAATTTTGAAAGATGGCCGAGCCGTTGGAAAAACATTGTCAACAGATAAACGAAGTGTTACCATTGGTGATCTGGATATTGGAAATCGATATTCATTTCAAGTCGTGCCAATTACAGATCAACCAGGTGGCATTCAGCTTCGAGAAGGAGATGGTAAAATTTTGCTCTTAACAACAAAAAATTCAAATATTATTATTTATCTCGAAATAGAATACGATCCTAATCAACATGGACATTATTTACCAGGACCTAAACTCGATGTTCAATATACAGATTTAGTCAAACTACCAGCTGATGTTTGGCTAGAAAATGTTACTGGACACAGTGCATTACTTTGCTGGACTCCAGGTGCGATTTCTTTTTTTTTTATCTTTCTCACGGTTTTGTATATTTAGTTGATCAATCATTACCTTCGAATATTCAACCTGATAATTACAAAATTTCAATATGGAATTGCAAAGATAACGATCGTGCCAATGCGAAAGTGACTCTCTTGCCAAGTAAAAATGATTTCATAGAATTAAAATCGATGCCGTATCTTGCTATTCATATTACTAGAAGATAAATCTTGTGCACGATTGAAAGATCTTGAATCGAATACTGACTATGCAGTTCAAGTGGAAGCTTCGAAAAAACGACGTCATCAAGCCGTCAATGGTAATTTTCCTTTCAATTAGATTGATTTGTTAAATAACAAAAAGTTTTATTGCAATTGTAGATCAATATATTGTTGCTGATACATCCGAAATTGTTACATTTCGAACGGGTTCACCACCTGATCCTCCAACTACTCTTGAACTTATTGCATGTACGAATACAGCAGCTCGTTTTCGATTTGATTCATTTATTGAACATCAAGTTGAAGTTAAAAGTATTCGTGTTCAATGTGAACCGAAATCTTCGGAGAATTTTGCTCGAGAATGTCTGATCTATGTTGAGCCCGATCAAACTGAATTTGAAGTCGCTGATTTAACTGAACGAACAGATTATATTGTTACAATTTATGGTTTAACAGAAGAATATTTAAATGAATATCATTGTCGAGAATATAATCATTTACCAAAGAAATTGAAACCATCAGATTGGTTACCATCGAAAGCCGTTGAATTTCAAACAAGCGGCTATGAGTCTGTCGAACAATTAATTATCCAATCGGCAACACCCGAAGCAATGAAAATCGAATGGAATCTACCAAAAGTCTTCGGATCAACAAGACTTATCTATCAAACGCTTCAATATCAACTAGAACATGGTTCATCCAAACAAATTGATCTATCTTTCAGTGCTACCAATGCAATTATACCTGGACCATTACCATCGGGCTTATATAAACTTACATTAGAATCAACATTTAGTATTCAAGTGAGTCTTGATGATGTTAATGATGATTCAAATCGACGAGAAGAATCATCGTCAACCAGTGAATCGGTCACGATACGTTTCCATGCACCGGCTATGTCCGATCGACCAGAAATTTATCTAACTGGTTATACAATGCAAACACTTGATTTGAAATGGAATAAACCGAATTTGTTCAGTGAAATCGATCATCCGGAAAAGACAAACGAACAATTGAAAATTCACCGACGATTAGTTGGCTATCGTGTTGATATCGATGGAAAACAATATAATACATTAGACGCCGATCAATCGCGATGTACATTGACAGAATGTAGTCCTGGAGAAAAATATGATGTTCAAGTGATTGCAAAGACTGTTATTCAAAAAGAATATTTCACTGATTTCGTATGTTAAACAAAGATTTAGATGAGCGATTGAGTTAACCTTTTGTTCTGATGAATGTTTTTGTTTAGGCAGCAGGTGAAAAAGATCGACAAGACGAACCCGATGAAACTCCATCGAAGAAGATTCGTTTTCGAACATTACGAAAACAAGGTTATTCAGAAGAATATCTTTTTTTTTCAAGTGTTTTTGTTTTGTTTTGTTCTCTCTCTAGATCTTCTTCGTTCATTTAAAGCTGAATTCGAATTTAATGAAAATAATGATACGAATAAAGATCAACCACTCGGTAAAATCAACGTTAAATGGACTGTGTCCGATACAACGAATATCTCGCATTTTATTCTCGAATGGCATTCGTCACAAGATCTACGTCCTCAACAAAAAACTGTTCCAACCAATGAAACATCAATGCTGATCGGTTGGATACTAATTTTCGAAAATAAAAAGAAAAATTTCGTCTTTTGATTATTTCAGAATCATGTGATGAAAAACAACACTATATAATCGATATTATTATCGTTACTAACAATGGAACTCGAGAGAAATATCAAACATTAACCATTCCAACACCAGGTGCGCCCGATGCACCTCGATTATGGCTCGTTAAAACAAGTGACACAAGTTTTATTGTCGAATGGTCCGAACCGAAAACCTACGGCATACCAATCATTGGTTATCAATTGTATATTGAAGGTAAAAAATACGGTGATATCATCGATCCACATTTACGTCAAGCTGAAATCTCTTCACGTATCAATCGAATCTATCAAGTGAGCGTTTGTGCTGTTACAAACAATGCTCAACGTTTTCAATCGTCTCTTTCATCGATCTTACCTGTTATAACAACACCAACTACAAATCTTATTCCAACAATTTATTACAGCAATGATGATGGTACAGCAACGTCATTCGATCGACAAATAGCACGAATTATACCATTACATATTGATACAGTTAATGAAGAGAAACTTTATCTTGATTGGACATCGTTTATACCACCGGCGAATGTCAAAGCTTATTATGTTCATTATACATGTTTGATTAATGGAGATGTTCAAGCTATGAAAATCTCGAAACGAACACGACAAACGGTAGAATCGAAAATGCTAAAACTTTCTGAATAAAAATTTACAAATTCTAGGTTTTGAAAAATCTTCGACCTGGTTTTACCTATGGAATTATGATCATGGCTGTAGATAAAAACGGCGGAGTTCTCTATACATCAGATAAACATACCATTCAAATGAATGCTCCACCGAATGCACCCATTATTCTCATAACGTACGCAAAAAAATTTCTCTTGAAAACTAAACAGAATTTTCTTTCGTCATCTAGAGAACGAACGAACACTCATGTCAAACTCGAATGGCGTCCACCAGCCAGTTACGGTGAAGTGACAATTGCTGGCTACAAAATCTTTGTCAATCATCGACTAGCTGCCATACTCAAACACGATCAACTATCGTACACATTAACAAACGGCATTCCGTGTGATAACTATACAGTTCATGTTCAAGCGGCAACAAACGATAAGAATACTGCTAGTCCATTATCACGTGGAGTTTTATTTCAATGGCCAGGCGTTCGACCTGGAGCATTTAAACGTATCGATGATGGACAAACAGGAAATATTATTGTCGCTTGGGAACATCCGAAAATTGAAGATGAAAAAGAAAAACTACTCGGATATAAAGTGAGAAATCAAACGAATAAAATCATTCGTAATTATTTTTGATTTGTTTTTAGTTATTTTCGGAAAATCTTATGACACATGCTCGACGTGAACATGGTGAATACGATCCGGCTACTCAACAAGCGACTATACACGATTTAAACAATGGCAAATATCGTCTTTGCCTTCAAATAAAATGTGACAATCATACTGTTTATGCACGACCAATTATGATAGTAAACGGACGATTTAATAGCTTACTAAATCGTCAATCATCCGTTGATTCATCACGATGTTTTGTTCGAAAGCCGAAACGGTAATCATTTTCAGAATTATTGATATGAAATTCGTAAAAGCAGAAACATTGTTTCAATTTAGATTACGTTCGCCAGGAGTCGGCGTTTTTCCATCGGCACTTCGACATACACAACAAACTTAATTCCAATAAAATTTATTTTCATGTGATATTTTCTCTTTCCACGTTTTTTTCTTCGTATTAAAATTTGCTTCATTTCAATGATAATCTCCGAGCTTGTGATGAATTTCTTGCTTGCCTTTTTTTTCTTTATCTTTAAATAAATCGATTTCAATCGAACACATTAATTCTATATGCATATTTAGGCCTTATTTCTAAAAACACAAATTCTTTCGTTTTCATTTTTCTTTTGCCGTGAATGTTCACTTTATTATATACGAAGTTCTATTTTTCTAGTTTATTTGCATTTTGTTGTACTATTGTCTGTCGAGTTATGGTCGTGGCCTTTCTTTTATCATTGTATTTTTCAAAATAAATAATCTTTCTTTTCTTTCTTTTTTTTGCATGAAAAATTTCTGACTTGTAAAAGAATTTCTTCAATAAATCAATAATCATCAACAAGTATGAGAAAAAGATATTTTTACACGGGTTAAAGTACCCAACTGACATAGATTTCTTCTGTGTTATTCATGAAAATGGCGTAGACACATTCATTAGCTAGAATCGCATTTGTAGAGGAAAGAAAACCATCGTTCGGCTGTTTCTTCCATTTATTTTTCCTACGACTCTCAATTTTCTTTTCTTTCCTACCCATTGCACGATTTCTCTCGTCAGTCGATCGTTTATTTCTCTTAGTTACCACGAACTATTCTTCTTATATTCTATATTTTCTTCCACAAGACAGAAAAGAACAAGAAAAAGAATCAACTGTCGGCGCATAGTCTTTGCCAACGTTAGATCCACTAGCGACAACTTTAAAAACGTTGTAAAACATTGAGTTGAAAGTCTATTCGTTTATTTTTCTATTTTCAGAAGAAGAAGAAGAAGAAGAAGAAAGACAAACAGCTGCACAAATGCCACAACGTAAAATTCTATTTTTTGATTCGAAATTATACGACGAAAGAACTTTCAACGAAGCATTAAAACAATTCAATGCACAAGATAAATTACATTTTACTTTTCTCGAAAGTAAATTAACCGAAGAAACATTAACTGAAGCTCAAGGCTACGATGGAATATGTATAGTGAATAGTGATGCACGAAATTCGAACGTTCTCGATAAAATTCATCTTACTTGTGACTCAGTCAAAATTATTGCTCTACGAAGTGCTGGTCATAGTGGTTCATCTGTTGAAATAGTTAAACAACATGGTCTTCATGTTTGTCGTGTACCAAGTTATTCACCACATGCAATTGCTGAACATGCAGTCGCACTTTTATTATCATTGAATCGAAATATGCATCGAGCTTTCTTTCGAACCAAACAACATAATTTTACATTGGATGGTTTAGTTGGTATTGATCTATTCGGAAAAACTGTTGGAATTATTGGAACAGGCGGTATTGGCATGTGTGCCATCAATATTTTCTTAGGTTTCGGTTGTAATGTCTTAGCTTATGATGTTTTTCCAAACGAAAAAGCAGCTAAAGAAAAAGGTTTTCAATATGTAACTATGGATGAATTACTTCAACAGAGTGATATCGGTATGACAAAAAAAAACGATTCATGAATAATTATATATTTCGTTTTCTTTTTAGTATCGTTACATGCACCATTGAATGATTCAACATTTCATCTTATTAATAAAGCAGCGCTTGACAAAATCAAGCCAGGTGCCATGTTAATCAATACAAGTCGTGGACCATTGATCGATAGTGTAGCATTACTTGATTGTCTTAAATCAAAAAAATTACGTGGAGCTGCTCTAGATGTTTATGAAAACGAAGAGAAATACTTCTTTCATGATTTTAGTCAAACTGTAATGGATGATGATACATTAGCTAATTTAATTTCAATGCCAAATACAATTGTCACATCACATCAAGCATTTCTTACCGAAGAAGCTTTGAAAACAATCGCTGAATCAATTGTTCAAAGTTTCCTTGAATTTTTTCAATAATTCTCAAAATATTACCAGATCAAAAAAACAATAGAATCTCCTGCTTTAGTTTCGAATATTGTCTCATACATAGATATCTTTATTTTTTTTTCTCTCTCACACTTTTTGTCATCTACCCTGAAGAATATTTTAATGGCATCAAATTATAATAATAATCACCAAATAAAATATCATAATTTCCAGATTCAAGCAAAAAAGAATGTTATTCGTGGTCTTTATTCGATATATATGGAATCAAGAAAGAGAGGAAGAAGAAGACGAAAAATAGAAGTGTCTAAAATTTGTTTGTGTACGTTGTGTTTTTATGGTATACCAGCTTCGAAACCAGCTAAAGTATTAAGGTCATGACAAAATGTAATATAGTCGATATCATCTCGTCCACCGACACGAACACGATATTTCTCTATTAAAGTTTCTTTTTCAAAGCCAGTCAATAAATTGAAAAGACTGAGATCATTTAAAACACGTTGAAATTGATTTTGTGTAACATGACCATTTTTAACACGATCGAAATCTTCGAATAATGGAAATAATTGTATACGACGTGCATGAACCTTAAACAAGACTCTTGAAATAGACAAAAAAAACATAATTTCATGATGATTCTTACTCGTTGAGCTAATTTAGCCATTAAGATTTTGGCACGATCTTCTTTTTCGGCATCTAATCGAATATTTGCTGCGTCCTTTATGGCAACATATTGTTCAGATTCAACAAGAGGATTCTTTTCGAGAAAATCCGTAGTAAATATCGATTCAATTTCTTCACAGAATTTTCGATATTCAATATGATTGGCATCAACACGTGATCGATAACTAGAAAATATCAATATTTAACAAATATTCGTTTTGTTTAAGATGTCTTCTTATTGGTAAACACTAACAAAAACAATTGTTATTTTTGGTTGATTGAGATAACAACCAACATGACATCTCTGACCTTATATGATAGAACAATGTTCGTTGAATACAGATCAATGACACTTTTATAGGTTGAACAATAAGAAGAACTATGAACTGATGATAGATCGATGTTATCTTAATTGCTCTATTTTGTATTCAAATATTTATAGAAAATAATTCTCTCCGGCATCATATTTGCATGACAGTATTAGTAGTATACTAAAGCCACACAGAAAATCATCGAGTATCAGTCATATATGCGATGGCAACGGTTTGTATAGACATAAAGCGACCGAACATATATTGAGTACTTTCTTTTTTTGCTCCTGAGGTACAAATCTTGTGAGAAATTGCTCGTTCGTTCTCTTCAGTTCTGGTAAGTCTTCAGTTTTTTTTTCTCTTCCTGCCAAGGAATTCTTCTCGTTCGTTCTGTTTTCTATTTTTTAGCCACATAATAGTCGCGTCGTTCTCTCTTCTACCATTGCTCGTTTATATCGTACGTCGTTACCAATGCTAAAGTGTATTTCTCCAATAGGAAAAAAACACAGAAAGACAAGTCATTTTCTTCTATCAGCATCAACAACGAACTGAAGAAAAAAAGAAAAATCTCAACGATTTCTATTCTTTCCTTTTAGATTCAATAGAAACAAATGGCAACACGAAAAGTTCTTGTCTTCGATTCGAAATCATACGATGAAAAAACATTTAAAGCAGCTGTTAAATCTTTAAATGGTCACGAAAAATTACGTTTTACTTTTCTCGAAAGTAAATTAACCGAAGAAACAGTAGATGAAGCTGTAAACTATGATGCTATCTGCGTATTTGTCAATGATGTCGTTAACGAAAAGGTTATCGAACGATTAAATAGTCACTGTAGTTCAGTCAAAATTATTGCTCTACGTTGTGCTGGCTTCAATAATGTTCATTTAGAAACTGCAGAAAAATATAATCTCAAAGTTTGTCGAGTTCCACGCTATTCACCGTATGCTGTCGCTGAACATTCAGTTGCACTTTTATTATCATTGAATCGAAATATGCATCGAGCTTTCTTTCGAACCAAACAACATAATTTTACATTGGATGGTTTAGTTGGTATTGATCTATTCGGAAAAACTGTTGGAATTATTGGAACAGGCGGTATTGGCATGTGTGCCATCAATATTTTCTTAGGTTTCGGTTGTAATGTCTTAGCTTATGATGTTTTTCCAAACGAAAAAGCAGCTAAAGAAAAAGGTTTTCAATATGTAACTATGGATGAATTACTTCAACAGAGTGATATCGGTAATATGAGAATGCACATACACAAAAAAAATAATATATTGTTTTTTTGAATTTTATAGTTTCAATCTATGCACCTTTACTCGATTCAACATATCATCTTATCAATAAAGAAGCTCTCGATAAAATGAAGAAAGGCGCTTTATTAGTCAACACAAGTCGTGGTGGTTTAGTCGACTCGAAAGCACTACTTGATTGTCTTAAATCCGGCAAATTACGTGGCGCAGCTTTAGATGTATATGAAAATGAAAAACAATATTTTTTCAATGATTACAGTCAAGAAGTAATCGATCTTATTCTTTTCATTTTTATTTCATAGTTTCAAAATCTAGGTCATGGAAGATGATGTTCTCTCTCGTTTAATCTCAATGCCGAATACAATCATTACATCACATCAAGCATTTCTCACTGAAGAAGCTTTGAAAAACATAGCCGAGTCAACTGTTCAAAGTTTACTTGACTTTTTCGATGGCAAACCACTCGGTGAACAAAATGAAGTCAAAGCACCCCCGAAAAATTAGACTTACTAATCTTCAAGTAAGGATAATTCACTTTCAGCTAATTCTAATTGACATGGATTTATAGCACGACGAAACGTATCAAAAGACATTCGGCCACTATTCAATTTATCATGATCTTTTAACCATTCATACAAGCGTATACGTCGACGAAATACCTAAAATAAAATTCAAAATAAATCATTTAGTTTTCCTCTTCTTCTCAAAACAGTCAAAAATAATAAATAGAAAAAAAAGAAAGGCTTTTTACTTGTCCTTTGATTTTCTGTAGAACTTCTTGAATACTTGTTACTGGTTTGATTTCAGGTAGAATACGTTGTTTATTTAAACTTTGAAGTTCTTCTTGCAAGATATTATAACGTAAACAATCGATACGACGTGGCTGAACCCATTCGAGAAAACGACGATAAGCAAAACCATCATCGTCAACGAATGCAGCTTCGACAGCTTCTAATTCTTTTTGCTCGTATGCTAGACCAGCAATAGCTAAACATTGTCGAAATTGTCCACGTGTTACATGACCACGATTATGTCTGTAAAATTAACATAGATTCATTTTGTTTTCGTGTTCGTTGAATCAAATTTTACTTGTCAAATTGTCGAAATGGTTGAACAATATCGATACGTCGTTGTTCACATTTCGTTTTCCATGTTTGAATAGCTTGATGCAATTCTTCTTTGTTGAATGGATCCATATTTGCCCAATCAGGTGTGCCTGGTGCTGGCATTTCATAGATTGTCTGAGGTGAAACTTGAACAACCGGTGCTTTTTCCAAATCCGAGAGAGTAAAAACTAGAATCACAATCTCTGATGAGTTTAGTTGTTTTGATGTCGAAATGTCAACGAACCTGATTCAACGTCTTGTTCGAATTGTTTCCATAGAACGAGATCCGATTGTTCAGGATGACGATAATGATTACAGAGAGCATGCATCTGTGCTTCAGTTAGAGGCACTCCATCAAGACCTGTCAAACCTAAACTAGCCAAAACACGAATGAATCGTGCTTGACTAACGGTACCCAAACGAAGTGGATCGAAATCTTCGAAAAATTCTTTAACCTAATCGAAAAAAAAAGAAGAAAACAGATGATTTCGATTTGTGTTTATTTTATTCGTAACGTACACGAATTCGATGAACTAAAACATGATGTCGAATACGACCCATTAAATCATTGAAATTAACTTTCGAAGTATCGATGTTAACCGTTAATTTTTCTCGTTTTTGTTCTTCATCGATACGTGCAGGTACAAATGGATATTCAATTTCCGATTCGACTTTAATCGCAACGAAATCTATTTGATAGAAATCAGAAAAATGTGCTTCTAAGTAAAGAAGTTGCGAAATCAGTCATACCTTGTTCGATCACTTGACAAAATAATGCATAATTAACATCTCCTGTCTCTCGATCTTCAAATTTTTTACAGAGAATATTGAAATCGTATGGTTCTGGTATTAAATCCAATGTACGTAAAACACGGCCGAATTGATGTTTTGTACAAGCACGTGTAAATGCTTTGCTCTATTTCGAATATAAAAAAAATGAAAAATAATAAAGAAAATATCGTTTTTTTTTCTCTACTCGATCGTATGGTTTGAAAAATGGGAAAAGTCCTAAACGACGTTTTTGAACTTTTTCTGTAATCACAGCAAGAATTTGAGCAACACGTTCTTCTTCATCAACGGTTAAATTCGAATTCAATGGCTAAGAAAAACAATTGAATTGCAAACAGACAAACGATTGATTTCTTTCGATTTTTTTACTTTCGATAAAAGTCCTCGGCCCGGTCGAGTTACTTGATTCAATGGTTTTTTTTCTAATTCCGGAATGTTGAAAGCATGTTCCATGGAAGCAACAAATTCTTTGTAATAAACTCGACCATCAGGTTGTCGATAATATTCAGTTAGTTTTTTAATATCATTCATATTTAAAAATGCTTGCTTTTGTACACTTAATGAAAGTGCACTTTCAAATTGACCTTCAGTTATAACGCCACTACGTAATTTATCGTAGTCTTTGAAGAAATCCGAAATACGTATGCCGTATTTATAGACAGCAATACGAATTTTATCGAGAATTTCTTGAATTGAACGTTGATCAGGCTAGAATATGATATCATTTAAAAAAAACTAAGAATCAGTTGGCTTTTTTTGTTTTACTTTTTCTTCGATACCAATAAATGTTGTTTGTTCAGCATTGTGAGCATTTGCTGTTGAAGACAATGATGTACCGTTGGTTCGAGTTAATAGATTGAGATCTTGAACGAAATTTAAATAATTGATCAAACCTGCTTTGCCCGGATCAGAATATTTATCTCGAAGTAGAGTCATTTCCGCTTCGGTTAGTTTTGGTCCGGCAAAAGCTCGATAGAATTGACTGTCAGTGATTTCGCCCATTTTATGTTTATCATACTGTTCCATTGTTGTTAAAACATCGATACCACGTTGTTTACAGTAGGTTGCTATGCGTTGAAGAACGACTTGTAAACGTTCGCTTTCATCTTGTGTGCCGATATGTCGAGTTGAACGCCATGAATTGAGATAAGGAGGAGCGGCATTGGTGAAATTCTCCGGATAAGGTGTGATCGTTGTTTCCGGATATTCTAAAAGAATTCGATTAAATTTTTGACATTTCGTGATAAATAATTTACTTCGATTGATAACATCGCAAAATTCTCGATAACAAATTGATCCGTCATGTTTGATGTCATATTTTTGAAAAAGTAAGTCTTCTTCTTCGGGCGATAATTGAAGACGAAGATTAGTATCGAGACATCTAAAAATATCGACGAAATCAATTTCAGCATGTTGTTTAAATAGAATCTACCGTTTAAATTGTGATGCCGTTACATAACCTGAACGAAGTCGATCGAAATCATGGAAGAATTCCGTTACACGAAGACCTAATGCAATAGTTTTAACACGAATTTTTTCTTCAGCTAATCGAATAATGTTTTCAGCATCGGCAGACGATGTCAATGATGCTGAGCTCGGTCCATTGAAATTGCTAAATAATATTGAACTTATGTACTTTATTGAATAGGAACGTGCTCTTACCTGCTTGGCGAAGGTTCTACGCTGACCACCATTTTTTCTAGTCGATAGCTATCTAAGGAAATGTTTTTATGTACACAAGCCACATACACGAGCCATTCCTAGTTTTCATTGTCTTATGAACACCTTTTTCAATATGCTTTTTCTGTCGAATTCTGTCGCAGTAATGCGTCTAGAGGTCGTTGGTGGTCGTTAGTGATTCATCGGTTTTGCATTTTCTTCTCTAATCTGAAAAAACCAGTCCTTTAAACACTTGTTGAAGTTTTTTTTTCCTTCGGTGTCTCAAAATGACATATATTTACTATTCACCGCATTTTTATCCAATAAAAATTCTTCACATATAAATTCAATTCTAAAGTTTTTTTTTACTATCTTACTAATGTCATATCATAAATTTCACTTGACTCATTTGTCAGATTTTTACTTTAGTTTCAATCGAACGAAAAACGATCTTATTTCTAATAGATTTTACAGATTATCTGCTGAAATTATTCATTAGTGTGTGTGTGTTTTGTGTTAATGAAAGGTAAGAATATATTTCTATCTAATTGATTTATTTTTATTCTCTTTTGATCATTTTTATTTGTCTATCATGCTAAACAATATGAAAGAGAAAGAGAATAGGAGGTAACTTTCGATTATATCAGATTTCTAATCCTTCTCATTTTCTTTGACATTGTCGAAATCAATTTGTTTGATTTCAAGGATAGTTATGGATTTGTAAAGATGCAAAAATCTGTAATTATAGAAAGCAGTGTTTTTCGATATATTCGTTGTAAATTAATAAACATATTATTCAGTTGAGTTGTTTTCTATGCGTTTTTCTTTCTGTCTTTCGTTCTTTCTTTTTAATTTTAATAGAATTTGAGTAGTGAATGAGTGCGCAAAAAAGAATTAAAAGACTATTCGATTTCGCAATAAAAACATAATTGAAATCTGATGTATTGATTGAGAAAAAGAAACGAAAGCCTTTTCTCTTTTTTTTTCTTCGTCTTTTCTTTTTTTCTTTATTAGTATTCATAATATTGATGTTACATTAGAATTTTCACAGTTGGTTGTGCCATAAATAAATAAACAAATAACTTTCAATACTTCTTATGAAAGAAGAAGAAACCGAAAAGAAATTTATTTTCTGATTGATTTAATTTTATTTTTTGTTGGCCAATTCTATCAATCAAATTGACCTTGGATTTCTTCATCGAGCTGGAAATTGACCAGTCTTTGCAAGAAAAAAAAAACTGTTTTTTTCTTCTTTTTTTTTCTCGTCAATTATTCTTCCTCCTCGATCGTTTTTTTTTCACTCAACATTAAAGCAGTCAATTTTTCTGTAGTGAACAAGAATAGTCTTCTGTATCGTGACAACATTCAAGTGAGTGTATGTGTAAGTTAAAAAAAAAAGTGAAAGGAAAAAAAACGGGTAGAAGAAGAAGACGGAGAAGAAGAAGAAGAAAGTTTCGTATTTCAACTTTGTTGTTTTCTCTCGTTCTGCTCGCATGCCAACTACGGTTACAGACGTACATGTTCTACTTCATCGCATCGGCCTGTCGATTAACTTTGAAAGCTCAGCAATCGTTTGTATGTACGCATATTATCTGAGTTTCTTTATTTTTCGAGTTGAACTCATTGAATCTATATTCAATTTCAAATAAATATGATCAAATATATATATATTTATATTTATATTTGATAATCAAAGACCTCGAACAATAGGATATGTTTCTATACATATCACATTTGTGTCATTGTTGATTAATATGTAAATATGACTAGTAGTACAAACTAACCTATTGATCAAATATTCAAATCTCTTTACACTAAAGAATGAATTAAAATTTTCTCTCAACGTCTTTTTTTTCTCTCATTTCTATAACAAATAAAGCTGTAAAGTTCATCCTTATTCTACCTTTTTTTTTCTTCTTTTTTTTCTTTAACACTCTTTCTTCTCGTTTTTTTCTCTCTCTCTCTCTAATCATCAGTATGACTGTTTGCTCAGGTTGCTATTTGTCTATGTATGTATGTATGTTTATGTTTCAGATGTAGGTATTGGAATAAACATAATTTCTCGTATGTGTTTATATAATGGCGATAAAGCGTAAAGATTTTCAAAAGACATCATCCATAATCTTAGAATTTCTACTTAAATTACCCGATGAAGAATCGAGTTCACGTTTACGTGATACACTTCTGCATGGCCTACATTTTCTTCAACAATATTATTTAATTTTACAAAAACGTGATAAAGAACAAAAACCTTTACAATGGACCATTGAACGTGGTCTAAGTCCATTAACACCATTCCGTGAAGCGCCCGATAAATTCGAATGGCCATGGATTGATGTTGAATCAAATAAAGTTAAACAAACAATTCCGAAACATTCACTCAATACATTTGTAACATTATCACCAATTATTGTTGCCGTACGTGAAGGTGATTTACGTTATGTTAAAGAATTACTAAATTCCGAACCGGAATTAATCGATCGTGCTGATTCATTTGGACGTGATCTTTTAACATACGCTGTACAATATCAACAAATGAATATATTACGATATTTATTATTTGAATGTAAAACAACAGTCAATATCAATACACAAGCAAACGATGGTTCGACATGTTTGCATCGTGCTTGTTACAATGATGAAACACAACAATGTAACATTGATATTGTTCGACTTCTACTAGAAAATCATGCTGATGTAACTAAACAAGATGTACATTCACGTTCACCATTACATTGGGCTGTTCTTGCTGAAAATATCGATTGTTTGAAATTATTAATTGATTATAATGCTGATATACATGTCAAAGATGCAGATGGTATGACACCTGCGATGTGGGCATGTCATCTCGACCGTTTTGATCATTTTAAAGTAGTTGATTTAATTATCGATTGAATTTCAATGAAAATGAACTTGTATTTAGGAATTATTACGTTATATGGATGGTGTTTTAGAGAAAGATGATGATGGTCGTACTTGGATTCATCATAGTGTACGAAAGAACGAACCATTAGAATGTTTAAAAGAATTGTTATCAGCTGAAAGCATTGAATACCGTGATAATGAAGGTCGAACATGTTTACATGTTGCCGCTGAACAAGGTTCAGTTCATGCGTGTCGATTTATTTTTCAAATGACCGAACAATTAAATAATTCGTCTTATATACATGAGGGTGATAAATATCGGCAGACATCACTTCATTTAGCAACTAAAAATGGACATGCACGTGTACTCAAAGAATTGTTAGATCATGGAGCTGATCCATATGCAAAAGGTTGAGTAATTTATTGCTTTGTTTTTCTTCTCTTCAATATCTTTCAATTGTAATATTGAAAATCTTTAGATATGCAGGGTATTTCAGCATTTGATTATGCACAAAATCGTGGTCTTTATTTTTGTCGTAGTGTTTTCGAAGTTTATTTACGTGATAAACGTTCGAATAGTTTCGAAAATGTTCTACAAACAACACGTAGTTTGAATACGAATAATTCATTCAAACAAAATGGTTTTGATTTAACACCAACACCACCTGTTAATGGACATGCAAAATTTGTTCGACATAATAATCGTCGTTCTTATGTTGAATCTCAGTCTCAAGTAACTCGTTCATCTCCAATATTATCAGTCGAACAAATTTCTCGTGTTACAAATTATCCAAATAGTCTATCGAATCTATCCAATCGACAAGAACAAATCGATGGTGATGATAATGAAAATGAAAATGATAATGATGATGAGGATGAGGATGAAAATCGACAACGTCATCGAACATCATCAGTAGTAACGAATTCGACATTAACGGGTCCACCAATTAAACCTCGAAAGAGTTCAACAATGTCATCGAAACAACAAAAATCTCAGCATCGTCGACATCATGTTGTTATTACAACTGCTCATTCGGATGATGATGATGAACAAAATAGTCTCGAAGGTCATGGTGGTCAAAGTGACTTTGAAGACGATGATGACAATCATTCATCGAAATCAGACAGACCAAATTCTCGTTTAGCACTAAGACATCACGATGATCGTATTCAACAACAACAAGCACAGCAATCCACTGTCAATCTCCGTCGACCACCATTGAAACACGCTAGACAATCAAATCGACATTCAATGTATGACGATTATCGTTTTCTTGATGAACAACAACAACAACAACAACAACAACAGCAGCAGCAATCATCTCAGTTTCCAAAATCTAAATCGGCTCATCGTTCAAGTGCAAGCAAAGAATTTCCATCTCCATCATCGAATCGTCTCGGTTCCGGTAGTGGAAATCAATCAGCAACAAATCGATTAAAATCCGGTTCGAAATCGATATCAAACGATTCGATACCTGCTCTTGATCTAACTGTTGCCGGTCAGAAAGTCTTTCGGACCAAACAACCACTCGATTCCTATCTATCCAATTCATTACCAACAGCCAATGCGATGCGACCACCAAGTGGCCGTCTTAAACCGATTAGTAGTGCAAAATCAACTTCATCATTTAACGATGAAATCTCATCGAGCTCATCGAAAACATTAGAAGATGTAACGAACAATGTCAAACAGATATCATCATCGACGTTACCATCTCGAACACATCTTTATAAAAAGAAACTCGCACCATTAAACAATAGTAATGATCTACTACTAAACAAAAAAGTAACACATTATTCATCGATGGATCAACAAGCATATTTGGTCGATGATGTACCTTCAGACAGGTCAGAAGAAACAAGCGGTGGAACGAGTACAGGAGGAGCAGGAGGAGGAGAGCGAGATATGAGAACGTCAAGTGGCACTGACAAACGCTCAAAGTATCATTAATACGAAATTTATTTGTTCGTGCTTTGAATTTTCTAATTCATAATGTCACCAGAAAATCCGTCCAATTTTCTTCTTCTTCTTTTTTTCTTAAATACCCTTTTACTTCGTTTACGATCTCTCTTTTTTTTATATACATATACATATAACCGTAAAATACCAATGACAAAGTGAATGAAATGCGTATTTTGATTTTATTTTTCTCTCTTTTTTTTGTTTTTATATTAAATGAACACGTACACAGAAATCGAAAAAAGAAAACAACTACAACAAAATAAAAATATCTAATTATTTTCTTTAAATATAAATATAAATATATACACGTAGATATATTTTTTTTCTCTTTTACTCATAGTTTATTATGAATGGCAATAGATATAGTCACGATCCACATTATGGATCCTATACGGTCAATGAACGAATCTATCGCAATAATTATTCATCTAATATTCTACCAGATACGACCAATACTCATTATCGTCATTCATATTCACAGCCGGTTCAAGAAACTAATCATCCTTTAAATCAACATCGATTCAATATGACACATCAACGACAACAACAACGATCACATCACGATCTAACCAAATCTGAGCATACGAATTCGTCATCATCGACATCCTATTATGATCGTATTCATGCACAATATCATTCGAATACATCATTGAATCGAGTCGATCAAGCAACTCCAGTATTAAGAAATCCATCGAATACAACCGACATCTCAACTCGAATAGTACCACGACCACAAGTAATTCGATTTGATAGTTTCTTAAGTTTATTTAACTCATTTTTTTTTTGAAAAAAAGTCTTCAATTTCTCAATCAACTATATTCCATGATCAATCTCTCCTACCTCCAACGCAACAAGATCAGGACGATCTACCTTTAGATTATCCTCATTATTCAATGGATTTACTAATTCAACGATTGGTACCTACTGAAACTTCGATACCCAAGGTTTACACTTGTTCTTTTCTTGTTTTGAAATTCTTTTCAATCATTTGCTTTTCATTTAGCAATCATTTCTCTATCCAATGTTATTATGTTCTCGAATGCATATTCGTCCGAATGTCTTACTAAATAAATTAGCACGTTTAACTATAACTTCAATAACTTCTCTGACTCGTGTATGTGAATAAAATTCTCGATTCAATTCAATATATTTTCTTATTCACTTTCAAATTAGGATCGAAGCATTCGAACAATGAAAAACTTTCTTCATGTTTTATATCAATGGACACGTACATTTCCATATGACTTTCGTAATACAGAAATGATTCGACAATTAGAAGATATTTTTAAAAAAATTGATATTTACGAGCCAACACTTAAAACTGATACATCCCGTATCAATAGGAAACTTCGTTCGAAAGTAAAACCAAACTAAAGTCAATCGAAATTCTTCATTCTTCATTTAGCTTCAAGTATTAGCCGAATATGAAGAATATATTCGACAGTTAAATAAAAAAGCTTTAAACAGTCTTACTAAGATGGCATTAATCGTAAATAGATAATTAAACAAACAACAAAAAAAACAGAAACATTAATCAATTTTATTTTTTCAGACAGATATTATCAATGAATGTCCAACTTCATTACTATTTGCTCAACAATTAACTCACATTGAATTAGTAATTTTGTTCATTTGAGTTTTTTTTTGCATATTCGTGAATATTTAATTAATAGGATAGATTGAAACCGATTGGTGCTGAGGAATTAATTCAATATTTTATTATGAAATTAGCAGCTGAAGAAGAACGAGCACGTCCAAATCGTCAAACAAATCATTCAATAGCGCCAAAAACGATTCACGATACGAAACTAACATTTTGTCTCGAAACTTACATTCAATGGTTTAATCGTTTGACATTTTTTGTTACAACTGAAATTGTTAAACACACACAACGACGTGTTCGAATGCAATTGATTAATTATTTTATCGATGCAGCTTACGAATGTTTACGCTTGAGAAATTTCAATTCAATGATCGGAATTATTGGTAAATGATTCGTTTGTTTTCGTGTTCTGTTAATTTAAGAAATTGATTTTAGGTGGTTTGAATATGCAACCAGTCAAACGATTGAAACGAACGGTAGGATATACGTATATTTATGGAATGTTGTCAATGAAATTTCTCATTTTAGTGGGAGAAAATATCGTTAGATAAACTTGAACATCTCGAATATTATACGAATGTTTCGCGAAATTTTGTAAATTATCGTACAAAACTCAAAGAGGCAATGCAAGATGCTGATAAACATAAATGGGCTGTTGATAAACAAGTAGTTCCGTTTACGAGTATTATTCTACAAGACGTTTATTATATCAAAACACATAGTAAAGATTTTACTGACGAAGGTGGAATTAATTTAAAAGTACGACATTTAATTATTCAATTGAACGAAACTTCATTTTTTGTGTAGAAATATTATTCATTAGCAAAATTAATAGCCGAACAATTTATCGAATGTAAACAGAGTAAAGTAAGTTTTTTGACAGTGATTTATTTAATAATTTCTGAATTATTTTCTTGTATTAGTGTTCGTTTGAACGAAACGATGTGATTATTAATTATATAATTACGTCTCCGACGTTTAGCGAAGATGGTAAAAGAGAAAAAAAGAGAATCGTTTTTTTTTCGACAAAAATTGACTTTAACTTTTAGCTTTAATGCTTGCTTCATTTGAATGTGAGTCAGCAACGACACAGAATGAAAAAGACAAATTATCCGTTCTCCGGTAATAAAAACTAAGTCTTTAATAAAGAAACAACAACAAAAAAAACGAGCATTGACCCTTCTTTCATGATTTAGAACATCAGTGAATACATCAACGTGAAATCGTTTTAGTTTTTTTTATTTTCATTTAACAATCAGATGCTATTGCTGTTATTCATCTTTTCTGTATTTGCAATATTTTTCTCTCAATATCCTTCGAAGAAATCTAAACTGTCTTTTTTTCTTCTTCTTCGTATGCATAGTCAAGAACAAAAACAAATGTTTTTCTTTCTTCTGTACACTGTGAATTTGCTCAAATGACTATACAAATTCTTCTTTTTCTTCTTTCTTTCTTTTTTTTATTAAGAAAGTATATTTACGTATCAGTCTGTGTGCGTTTTTCTCGTGTTGCCTCACTCGAGTATATTCTACGTTATTCGTCCGTTTTTTTTTGTGCATCACAAGGCTAGTATTACATTTGTGCATACGAAAAGTGAATTCGCTATTCCATCTTATGTATACATACATATTTTTTTTTATAAATGCTACGATGTTCTCTATTCAAATAAAATGCATTGGAATCAAGAAACAAAAGAAAAATGTAATGATTAATCTGTCATATTCGTTTGAGTTTCTTAAGTATATGTCTGTTGTTTTTGTTGAATAGATTTGTCGTATTAAATTAAATGTTTAGAAGAACAATGATTTTTTTATGGTCCTTTTCTCTCTCATGTGTAATGTACTGTTGATGAAAATGATGACGACCTATTGTGTCGAAAGAATGAGATCAAACCCCACCTACATACTCTTTCTCTTATACATCAAACGAAACGAAAATATAATCGTTTTGAACCATATCGATCATTACAAGGGGGGAAAAAACGAAAGAAATAAGAGAGAAAGAGAAGGAGAGACGCTGTCAACAGTAATATATACATATATATCTGCATAAGATGACTGAGGTATGCATATATATATATATATATATATATATATATACTCATACACTACAGTACTGTAAAATATTCGAAGACACCTAGTGCGATCGACATCAAATAAAAGGTAGATTTTTTCTTCTTCTTCAAAGGCTGTTATTCATTGATGTTTGCGAATGATGATGATGGAGCAAAAGAAAATGTAAGACATACTTCAATATGCTTCCTCACCTATTTCTCTACACGTTGATGGTTTTCGCTTGGCCTGCTGTGTTTTACTCTCTTATTTCATTCATACTCTTTCATTTTCTTCTCAAAGTAATACTAATAGCATACAATCATGTATATATATATATATATATATATGCATATTCATCGAGTAATCTTAACATCATTTCGAAATACAATTGCTAGTGAAACGTTGAGTTTCTTTCTTTTTTCTTGGGTATATATGCAGGTATTAGTTTGACAGAAGAAAAAACCCGATTGGGCGAGTTGCCTCTTTGGTATTTAATCTCTATGACTGTTTATTTCAATCTCATAAAGCTTGAATACCGGAGGATGACTCGAACAAAATGCCGGCTATCTGTTTGTTCATGTGTTCTTTTTTTTTATTGTCAACTTATTCGTCTTCATTTAAGATTTTAAGAAGATACGTATATAAAGACATTATTATTTTTTTTTTGTATGGTGTTTTTTTTTCGGTATATACACATAGACGAACAAAACAAACATGAAGATGCCAGTGAAATAAGAGATAAATTCTCGACACATGTAAAGCGAGAGAAGATTTTGCTTTTTGTTTTCGGATAAATATGTGTTTTTTTTTCTGCATTTTGACTTTTTTTTTATTATTATTATGTTCTCTCTTTCACATGATAATAACGTCTTCGAATTTAAGAGAACAATGAGGATAAAAGAACTTTTTTGAAACAAAAATTGTTTGCTTGGTACAATAATAATTAATATTCTGATGATGATGATAATGATAATAATGACGATTGAGGTTGTTTTAGTTCTTGGTCGTTTTAGTTGCTGTCCAATGGATGAAATAGAATGATGAATCAAACAAGAGGGTTGACTGAAGGTAGATTGGAATTGCTTGTTTATGAACGCAATGATGAATCTAATGGTTGTTGTTGTAAAGATGAATAAAACTGAATACGATTGCAAAAACTAGATTCCGGATGAGATTTGCACAAATATTTTAGTTCAGGATATCGCTAGAAGAAGAAGAAAAAGAGAAAACATAAAACATGGATTCATTAATCGTATTTTCAAACGAACACATACTCCTTGTTGAAATTCTGCTAAGATTTTATTACAAATTTGATCTGCATTCAGTGAACTGTTCTCATTTTGTATGATACATATTTGCATAATCTGTTTTTGATCGAACTGGAACATTGAACGAGAGAAGAAGAAGAAAAAGCAACAACACAGGAAATGACATATTGATGTTTGATAAATAAATAATACATACATCAGTTTTTTCTGTAATCATCGTCGATTTTTGTTGACCGGCTTTGTCAAGACTACGTATAACTCGACGAAAAGCATATCTCTATCAAGATGATCACACCGTTTTCTTTTGTTAAATAAAACCAGTTTTTACTTTTGCTGCGAGACTAGGATGATTCATTGTATATTGATTAATATTATTGCAATATCTCATTCCGATGCCGACTGTCTTGCAATAGTATAGTAAAACTGGAAAATTCTAGATAATGAAGAAACAAAATACGAAGAATTAGGACCGGAATCTATGTAAAAACATGAAATTAATCCTCCTACGCATATTCATGCCTGAAGGCTATTATACTGGATCTTAGCTAGAAAAACACCGATCGTTTTTCGGTGCATCCGTTTGAGTTGTGAAAAAAAAACTAAAATGCCTGTTGGTTAATTACTTACACCCATCAGTGCCGACTGTAATGTTTGATCGCAAAGACTCTGAACAAGGACGTCGGTTTGGTCATATGAACATGTACTAACAATAAAACTGGTTAACTAAATAAAACAAAACTATTGTAACGTTTGAAATGCTCGTTTTCAATCTGCATACATCATATTCGGTTAGTTCACGTTTTGATAGACGATACTAGAGAAAATTCAAATCGACAGAGATTGTAAATGATGAAAATTTACTTGATGAGTTGGTTGAAAGAGTATGGTACCAATGATGAACGGGAATAGGATGATGATTTGCGAATACATTGTTCGAATAAATGATGACACCAGATAGGAAATGAGTATTAGTAAAAAAAAAAGAGTGAAGACGACCTGTAATGGTAAACTGATGAAATCTAAACTATTTTAAGAAATTGATTAGGAGTAGAAGTCAAGGGGAAAAAGGTCTTTGCCAATATCATTTCAATTTCTGAAGTGAAATAAATAAGTATAGATTTATAATTTGATATTCGAATCTATTCATCTCATATTCTTGGGTATTCTCATTGACAAAGTTATATTAGGCAAGAATTGATTAGTTTGTTGATGACTTTTGAGACAAGATTAGATTGATCGTTACGATTCTTTGCATAATGAGGGAGGGAAAAGGATTCTTACCAAGAAGATCAACTACCGAAAATAATAAGAATTGATGAAGTAGACAGAAAATCAGACAGGATCATCTTTTTTTATTGAGTAAATCGGATTCTCTTTCTATCAACGAACAGTCTCATATTGATAACTTTGCATTGTATGTCTTTCTGCTACTGTCTTTTTCTGTTAGTCATAGTAGAGAATATAGACATATATATATATATTCATAGAGAAAACTAGAGAGAAAAAGAGAGAAAGAGAGTGGGAGGAAAAAAATCTACATTTCCCGCAATGCGTTTTTGTAATCAGAGTTGCTTATTCAATGGAGTATTTATTTTTAAATTAGAAATAAAAAATGAGAACATGAAAAAAAATTACCAATTGAAGAAAATCATTAGTACTAAAATGAGTTTACTCGAATAACTATTTTAAACATTTATGAACTAAAAAAAGATTATTCCAACCAATCTATTCTGTTAACATTTCCTATATTCTATTTTTCTTTTATGTTCATTTTTTGTTCTATTATCTTCAAAAATATGTAATTATCAGCGAACTAATAAGCAGTTTCGGTTTGACGACTAGTTCGATATGCACGTATACGAAACAAAATCTATCAATGACATCGGAAATAATTAGGATGATACGGTATTATGCTCAATAATAAGCCTGATTTAATCTTCAAAAGAAACTGTTTTCTGACCCTCTACACTGAATTCAAGTCAAGAGAGAAAAACAAAATATTTTTCGCTTCTATTCGCAGTTAAAATCACTCGATAGGAGCACGACCTATTTAAATCGATTTGTTCTTAATGCATTAACTTTGTTTATGCAGCTTTATGTTGAAATTAGTGAATTGAACTAAATAATGTCAAAAAAAAAACTCGAATGATTTTTAGTCTGATTTGTTTGTTTTTCTCGTAGCTGAACGAGAAAACTCGTTCGACAAACTAATCTACGAGAACTTTAATTGAAAATAACAAAGACAGAAAATAATCGTTTCCTGTTTTTTCCTATACTCAATCTAAATTGATTGAAATACATTTTCTTCAAAAAAAAGGAAAAACAAACAAAAAACTTTGATCTTTTCACGTAACAATAGTTTCCTACGCGTAAATTACAAAGAGAAAAAGAAAGAAAAACAACGAGAGTTCTGCTCGAGTCAACGTAAATCAAAATTTATTTCAATCAATTCATCCAAAAGAAGTGAAGAGTAGGAAAATTTTCTCAATAGCACTTATATAAATTTCCGAATGGAATGTCTAAAATAAGTGAAACAAGTTTGAAGATGAACTATATTATACAATTAACACTTTCTAGTTTTCGACGAAAGAAACCTAGATCTGTATTTACATCTTATTAAAGTTTAATCTCAACTGAAGTCTCTAGTGAATTACAAATACACATCAAAATATTAAATATGAACGAAAAGCCTATGCCTACATCCTTTTGTATGTAGATTATTCAATGAATTGCGTGTCTACACATTAATTTTGTTCGAACTCATCTCTCTTTTTTTTAAATTGATACTTATAGACTGAATGAGATTTTTGTTCTTTCTTTTTTTATTCCTAAGTGTAGATGCTTACGTCATCACAACGTAATAAATCAGTTAATTTGCTTGATTAAAATTAAACACGAAATTAATTTCAATTGAAAACTAACAAAAATCAACTTTCCACAAAAAGAACGCACGTTTGTCCTATGCGCATGTCATTTGAATACCGCGAATGTTCACATACGTTTTCTAATTGGAATCCTCATTATTAGGATTTCATTGCATGTTGCGATGAAGACATCATTATATATGCTAGTGTTTATCGAGTTGAGATCGTAAATAAGCATATTAGTTTAATTAATTAATTTGAATACGAACAAAAGTCGCCAATAGATTCGAAATTCATTGATGGATGTTCAGAATTTAGCTTTAATTAAGAAAGTCAGTCGGGTAAATAAGATGACTTTGCTAAACTTTGAACTGACATAACAGTAAAAGAATAAATATCGAGACCTTAAATCTTAATAATAAATCAAAGAAAAAAGTCTACAATTCATTTGAAGTCGAAAACAATTTTCTTTCTTAAATTATCAATTTATATTTTATATTTCAAGAGTTTTCTTTAAAGTGATCTTGTTTTTTCTAACTCATAGAATATTAAATATGCCGAGGTATAAGTACCTACGTAGTTCTACTTAGAAAAACAAAAAATCTTCATATTTTCATGATATAGTACTAGGTAAACGCAGTCAAAGAAGTAACGTACTACACATTTCTTTTACTGAAATCATTTTACGTAAAATTAATTGAATAAATAATTTATTTAGAAGTTGAAAAGGAAATAAAAGAAAAATTTTTTTTTAGCTTTCCTGCCAAAGATTTCTTAGGTCCGCTTCGAAAACTAAACTTGGTCGATGTTGATGTTGATCGTCTCGAAACGAATATTTTCGTTTGTTTTCATCGGTATTATTCAAAATTTGAGTATATAAATAACTTGCAACAGCTAACATCAATGAATTTCGATGTACAACTTCTAAATGTATAAATCCGCAATAGGCTGAAAAGCCTGCATCGAAACGTTCTAATTTTCTGTCCAATGGTCAAACCTCCGATAATACTTTTAATCATATGTATTATCGATGAAACAAAACCGAGAAAAGCATCGAGAAAAAAATTAAAATATAAAAATATCATTAAAGCTCGTCGATTAATAATAAAATCGAGGTGTTGAGGGTGAGGGTGATCTCCCCTTAATCAACACACACTGCCAAGTTTTTAAAACTACCGGTAAATTTGATTCTTAACTACAAGTTGTTTTGCGGCAATGAAATAAACTTTTCGTAACGTATTCACATTTTACGTGGACAAGCCGGGGAATATTTCCAAGAGACAATCATTGGTGCCAATGAGACCTCTATAGAGGGAATAAACTATCATTGGGCAAGAAAAAGAGAAAGAGAGAAAATATTCATTGTTGCCATCTGTCTGTTTAATTAGAGATATGCCTCATTGCAAAAAATAGATTTTTTAAACTGATTTATCGAATTAATTTTACGAAAGTCTTTCCGAAGCAGAGGGTGAGGATGAGAGCGTTACTGTTCTGCAGCTGTACCTACATTCTACCTGAAAAAAAATAATCTTTTATTTTCTTTTAGTTTCTCATTATGTTCTCTGATACATCTGATCTATCATCATTATCATCCTTATTTACACAAACCGAAATACCGAAATACAACTTACGATCAAAAAGCACAACTAAATTAGGTGATGATCATGATATTGAAACAGTTCCTGTGAAAATCGATGAATATACAAATATCAATGTAAAAGGTGAGTTTTACATTAAAATCTATGTTTAAACTAGAAATCATATTCGTTATTGGTTGATTATAGGTTTAATTGATTTGTTTCATCAGTTAATAGCATATCGCAAAAGCATTAATACAAAAAAAAGATCCAATCGATATTGACAATCAAATTGAAAAAATTGATAAAATAATTCGAGATTATTTAACTGAATTACCATCATTATCGAGTGTCGAAGAAACACAATTATTTATTTCTAATATCGAAACCAATATAAAGATACGGAAAATGCAATTTTATTATGTCATTTTATATTACATGATCAATAAACACTGGCCGTATATAAGAAAACAATCACCATCTCTAACTCGTATTCGTAATTTTTGAAAAAAACAATGAAGCAGGATTTTGCTTAGAAATGTTATTGTTCGGTGAAAAAATGACTTCCATCGGACTGGAAGATGGCAAGTATTTACTCGATACAAAAAACTGGCAAGAAGTAAATAGTGAAACTTTCCAGAGTAAATTTAAAAAATTTACAAATGAAGACGTCAAACATGGAAAACGAAATCGTCTTACTTTACCATCTCGATGCGTACCACAATCAAATTATGATACACGCATTCGAATAGGTCATTGTGCAACTTCAAATTATGCTATTTCACACGATTGAAACTATTTCTTCTTACAATCTTCTTTCTCTTTCTTCTTTTCTTATATGATTTATCGAAAATAAAAAACAAAAAAAAATTAGAATTAGAATTCCGCTCGATACAAGGACGAGTAGAGAAAAGCAGCTGATTGATACCGAGGTAGAGCAGTAAATAATTGTATGACAATTAAATTCGATCCTGTACCATAGAATAGAAAATATTCGGCAATATCACTTCCATTTGTATCGTCGAAGTTTGCCTTCGATGGATAGAAATCACTCGAACAAAGACTTGATGAAATAATTGAAATAACAAAAACAAGCCAAACATAGAATGTTGCACAAAATAAAGCAAGAATTGGATAGTAACGAATGCCAATTATTAAAAATTTAGCTATTCGAAATAAATAAACAACGATAACACCTACAAAAAATAATTTGACATCGGTTTCAATGAATAAAAATTGAGAAAATAATGGCTGCAAATTTTCGTTTGATATGAATATGAAAATCAACGGGTAAGATTGGACTGATAAAACCTCGTAATTTGTTTTTTAAACAAGAAGTTCGTTTGCCCGAGAAAATAAAAATAAATAGAAGTAAAAATGCTATTGGAAATGTTAACATATTGATGCCATCGAGATCGACTATATTACAAAATGAACTTCGATTGAAATAAATAAAGTCATATCATTTCGATAGTTTTCAACTAGTTCATTATGAATTGTTTGTAAAAGTAACCATTTTCCTATTAATGCTAATGTAGTTACGATTAACATTGCGATTAAAATAAGACACGATGATAAATGAGCCGATCGTTTAACATTAGTTACTACTACAGTTGTTAGTTTAGGATCGATTGTTTTTTCTCGAGTAGATCTTCAATTGAAGAACAAAAAAAGAACAGAATCAATTAGTAAAAAAATCAATTTCAAAGATTTTTCGATGTACTCATTGTTTTTTTCGTCTTATTGAAAAGAAAATTGCTAGACCATAGAAAATAATTATCGAAAGACCAGTTAAAATACCTAACGTAATCACTTGAATACCACTACTACTTTCTATAATATAAACACAATTGATAGGCTCAAATGACATTAATAATATAATCTTACGTTGATTACAGTTAGTTCCTTCCACCAGAATTTGCATTTCCATTGCCAATGACCATCGGAATTATCAAAACATGAACCATAACTTCCGCAAGAATTGTAATTTGAACATTTCAAAGAAAAACAAGGCAAATAAGTTTCCTACGAATACCCATCAGCAACAAGTGCCTATGATTCAGAATTTTGATTTCCTTCATCATCGGTATATCTTAGTAAAAAATAAATTCATTTTCTTTTGATGACAATCTACTTGAAGTCTTGCATATAACGACATATATAAATTCACAGTTTGCTATTTGAGTAGATGTCGTTGAATACATTGCAATAGAGGCATTTGTTTGGCAACATAACTATATTTTACTAGCAAATGACGAATGAAAAAAAGAAATGAAAACATCGAATTCTATAAACCTTCTAGTAAAATAGTTCCGTCAATCAGCAACCATGGCTACAATGACAGCGAATAATGTTCGTGACCTCGGTTCAAAAGATATGAAAACACTTGGTAATTCATCAACTCGAATTGATCTAGCAAATATTGCTGATGTTCCCTATTATGTTGAAAGTAAGTTCATTTTGAAATATTCATTGATTAACATATAGAAAAAAAAATAACAAATCAAATTATTCTCTAGAACGATATGTCCGTGCAGTTGATAATACGGATGATTTTCAATATGAAGAAGTACCTGTTGAAGATTTTTATGATGATGGTACAAATTTTGAATTTAATTTTCATTGAACAATAATCAAGAATTGATTTTAGATAAAGAAGAAACACTCGATGCCTTGATTCGTAATGTAAAAGACCAACAACGCGAATCACAAGTTATCACAACATCAGTACGATTTCAAATTTCAATAACGAAAAACAAACCACGAAAATGTTGATTTTCTTTTTAATTCCAGAGTTCAATTTCAGCAACACGTGGTACGTTAACAACGCAACCCGAAGCTGTCGATGATTTCGTTCGTAATTTTCTTGTTCGTATGGGTATGAAGAAAACCATGCAACAATTTCAAATTGAATGGCATAATCTATCATCATCGGGACGAATAAAAACAAATGAATCAGGTTATTTACCTGATGTTGTCAAACATAACGAAGAATTAAGTGAAAAAATGAAATTACTCGAATCCGAAGTCGAACGATACAAAAAATCAGCCGAGTAAAGAAAAATTGACCAAAAAAAACAACAAAGAATTATGAAAATCAAATTTGATTTGTAGAAAAGCAAGAGAAGAATTTATTAATATGAAAAAAGAACGTGATTATCATCGACAACATCATAATCGTATTGCACAAGAGAAAAACAATCTCGTTACATTTGTTAAACGGTTTGTGAACATATGAAGATCAATTTCGTTTTTGAATTTCTTGTTTATGATAGATTGAAATCGCATCTCTCGACATTCGAACCACAATTAGATGAAATGAAATCGAAATATGATGGAGCTATGAGAGAGAAAATGGTCTACAAATTAGAAAGAGATAAACTACAAAATGAAGTCAATGCAATGAAATTAAATACATCAACACCGGTACAAAGTAATCGATTGATTGATTGATTATTTGATGAAATCTATGCAAATCGATGGCGTAGGTAACTCAGAGAAAGGCTTTGGGCCAACACAAGCCAAACTTCGAGAATTACGATTGAAAGAAGAGAAGAAAAAAGCAGCTGTCAATGCCGAACAACAACAACAACAACGATTGACTGGTTCAATGGAACTTTCGAATGAATCACATCCTAAAGTTTGCAATATTTTCATCGGATTTATTTCGAAATAAACCATTTTTTTTTGAAAACTAGGATTCAGAATTTCCAACTGATACAGGAAATAATCCGTATCTAAATCGATTTTCTGAAGATGCTTTTCATCGATCAACATTAACATTAGCTAAAGAAATCGAAGCACATCAAGGACCTATTAGTTGGTAAGAATTCTCGTCTTTAATCGCTTCGTTTCTATTGAAAATTTCATTTGATTTAAGTGCTGCTATTCATCCACGAAAACACGTTGCTGTTACTGTACGTATTCGATCGATGACTAAACAAAAAACACACTTGTACAATCGAATCATAACGAACTTTCTTTTTGTAGGTTAGTGATGATCGAACATGGAAAATGTGGGCAATTCCTGAAGGTAATTATTTGAGTCGAATTTGAAATCAGTTGATTGTTGTTGTTATTATTCTTTCAGGTGATATGATAATGAAAGGCGAAGGACATTCGGACTGGGTGTAAGTCAAAAGATTTTATTTTTTTTAATTTTTGGAAAATTTGATATTCTTGTTAAAGATCTGGTGTTGATTTTCATCCAACGGGTAATAAAATGGCAACATGTTCTGGTGATACAACAATTAAAATCTGGGATTTTTCACAGAAAAAATGTGTTCATACATTTACTAATCATCTTTTACCAGGTAGAACATACCTTCATCTAGAAATCTTTTTTTCATTTTTCTCTTTCGATTTAGTTTGGTCGGTTAATTTCCATTCATGTGGAGATTTTATTGCATCGGCATCTCAAGATAAAACCGTTCGATTATGGGATTTAAATAGGTAAATAAATTTTCGAATATAAATTCATTTTTGAAATGAAATTTCGTTTAGTCTTCGTTGTCGAACAGTTATGCGTGGACATCAAGATTCAGTTCATTCAGCTGAATTATTAATGTTTTCGAATATAATTCTTTCGAGTTCAGTCGACAAAACTCTCATGTTATGGGATGCACGAACAGTAATTGAAATTGATTTAACAAAATTTATTCTTATTCATCAATCAACTGTTTAGGGTCTAGCTGAACATACATTCATAGGACATGTTAATCCTTGTAATCAAGCCACATTCAATTTACGAGTAGATATTTCAATAGAAAATAAACGAATAAACTTTGTCTTTTGTGCAGGGTGATACAGTGGCATCGTGTGATTCGAAAGGAATAGTGAAATTATGGGACGTTCGAACAGTTAAAAGTCTTGTGACGTTAGATTTCGGACCGTATTCAGCGAATAGCGTTTCGTTTCATCCGGCAGGTAAATTTAAAAATTGAAAATTTCGATCAAAATGTTTGTTTTTCTTTCATCTTCAAGGACAACTATTGACAGCAGCATCGAGTGATCGAACCATTAAACTTTATAATATCGCTTCGGAACAATTAGTACCGTTAAGTAGCCATCACGATGAAGTTCAATATGTTAAATTTGATCTGAAAGGACAGTACATGGTTTCAACTGGACGTGACCGAACATTACGTGTTTGGTCTTAATTTTGTAGAGTTCTATTTTGTTTTTCTTTTGATAAGAATATATCCGAACATTTATCTCGAATGTTTTTTTTTCTGCGTAAAACAAATTATTTCAACCGAAAAATATCGATTTTCTTTCTTTCTCTCTCTCTCTATCAAATCTTTTTTTTTAATTTAAAAGAATAAACGAGTACATAAGACGAAAACGATTCTGCTCTATATCGGCCTATTATTTTTATTGTTTAATAAAAATGTACTGATACAATTAGTTTGATTGAATAGTTCAATTTTGAATCGTGTACGACGATAGAAACAACAAGAATGTTTGTATATAGTCTACACGGACGGACACATTATGGTATTCTTCTCCGACGATGCGTCATCTTCTAAGATCCAGGGTTATGTGATATACGTAACATTTATCTATCTATCTTTCTTTTATTTTATATGTCTTTGTGTTCAACAAAGAGAGAGAGTGATAACTGTCGAATGATCTCGTTCATTCTTAGATGCCTAGTCAATAGGGTTTTCGCGTATAAATAGAGCTGTAAATCGTCAGTTTACTTTACAACTCCTATTCTTCAACCACAATGATGAATGTAAGTAGACCGTCGAACGAAATCGAACGTTTTTTTTTCGTAAACAAACGAATTCGATTTTCGCTTTTTCTAGTGGTCAGTGATCATTCTCGGCTTGGTTGCGTTATCAAGCGTTGCTATTGCCGAAAAGTAAGTTATTATGGATTTTATTCTGATGATACGAAATCGTTATTATTATTATTATTCTTCATTCTAGTTCATATCTCATTATCGTACCCAAACTTTTAAGAGTCGGTGGCGAAAATCAAATTTCCGTCTCGATTGCTGCTGCTACAAAACCAGTAGACATCAAATTTGAAGTCGTCGTCGGTGAATCTCGTGTTCAAAGCACAACCACAGTCACACCCGGTCAAACAACCAATGCTACATTAGTACTTCCAGTTGGATTCCCAATTGGTGCTGGTGAATTAACAATTATTGGAACAGGCGGTGTATCATTCGAAGATAAACGTGATGTTATTGTTTACGACAATGAATATGTTGTTCTCGTTCAAACATCAGCTTCAACTTATCGTCCAGGTGATAAGATCGAAGCTCGTGTTGTTGTTACAAACGACGAACTTATTCCAGTCGAAAACGGTGTTGCTCTCATTGAATTCTATGATGCTAACCTCAAACTTGTTGGTAGCGTACCAAATGTTCGAATTAGTTCAGGTCTTACTGAAACTGTTACATTCCCAATTGCTGAATACGTTAACCCAGGCACATGGCTCGTTTCAGCTACCATTGGTAATACAACATCATCTGTTCAAGTTCTTGTTGCTCGTCCAGTTACACAATCATTTGATCTCAAAGCTCTCTTCCAACGATTTCTTCTCCGTAACGAAACAAGTCTTCGTGGTGTTATCGAAATCGATAGTGATTCCAATGAACCAATCTTCGGTCGTGCTATCGTTGCCGTTGGTCCAATCACTGAAGAAGATGTTCAAACTATGATGATGAAACAACAACAATTGGCTCAACAAAAACAAAAAGGTCAAATTTCGGAAGAACAACAACCAATCTTCGAAGAATGGCGTAAATGGAAACAACTCAACTTTGAAATTGCTGGCCGTGCTGAAGTCAACTACGATTTATCGTCAGTTTTCGGAATCGATCTTACCAAAGTTCTTGCTGTTCAAGTTTACATTCAAGTAACTGATCTTGCATCGGGCGAAGATCGTTTCATTCAACACATTATTCCAGTTTTCACACGTGATGTTGTCTATGACATTCGTCCACTTGAATTCGAAGCTGGTGTTCGTAATGAATTCGAAATTCTTGCCAAACGTCCAGATGGTAAACCAACCAAATTGGAAAATTTGATTGTTACACTCGTGTTGATCGTTGGTGATGAACAAGGCAAAGTTAAAACCGAAAAAGAAATCGAAATCAAAGAATTCTATGGCCGTGGTCGAAACGATATCGGTTTATTCAGTGTTGAAATTCCAGCTGATGTTATCGGTGTTCTCATTCGTATTACACCATTGAGTGAAGATGGTCAAGTCCGTGGTTATCGTACACACGCTGTTCCACTTATGCCAACACCACGTCGTGCTAACAGTGGAGGTAAATTATCCATTGAACTTTTACCAGCTCCAACAAACTTGGCTTCAAACGATGTCAACGAACATGTTGTTAGCTCACAAATCTCAACTGTTGGTCGTACATCGAACTTCTATGTTCAATTGATTCCAACCGGTGCTGTTCAAAAAGTCGAACCATTACCAGTTTCATATGTTCTCTTGACCAATGGTCGTATTACACTTACTGGTGAATTTACACTCGAACCATCGACTGTTTGCGGATCGAAATCAGTCCGTTCAGTTGAACCAGATGTTCAAGGACCACCAGCCTGTGTTTTCAATGGTACATTACCAATTCAAATTACACGTGCTATGATTCCATATTCAACTTTACTCGTCTATACATTCCAACCAACATTCGGATTTCATGTTGCTGAATCATACCGATTTTCAGTTGCTGGTCTCTTCCAAAATCCATTAGTTTTGAATGCTGCAGTTGTTCCATACTCTGAAGTCAGCACACTTCCAGAAGGTGAATCTGAATCATCGGATGAACAACTCGATTCAAAAGAAAATGTTGATCTTTCGGCCGTCACAATTTCACCACGTGCTCAAGATAAATCACGTGTTCAACTTTCATTTACAGGTGCACCAGGTTCAACTGTTGGCCTTAATGTTATTGAATACGATGGTATTATGCAAGGATTAGCCAATGAAATCACCAAGGAACGTGTCCTTCAATATTTGACAGCCTATGAACAAGTTCCAATTGTTGGTATGCCAACACGAAGAGGATTCCCACAAGATCTTACTGGTGAACAAGCCAAACGAAAAATTGAAGAACAAAATGGTGAAGATGCAGAGAAACGATTCGTCAGCGAACAAGATGAAGTCGAACAAGGTGTTCAAGAACGTTTAGGATCACGAATTCGTTATCCAGTCGAAAAAATGGTCTTCGGTATTACTTCAAATGGTCAAATGACACCAATTGAAGGTGATGATGCCTATGTTCAATCAAATCTCGGAGCTTTATATGGTGACCGTCAAACACAACCACAATCACCATACCGTCGACGTATCCTCAAAGCAGCCAATCAATATGATGTTTCAGTTGGTAGCAATGAAGTCGTTATTGCCACAAGCATGCCACTTTCAGCCAAGACCGCTGCTGTTCTCCAACAAAAACTTCAAGAACAAGTTCAACACAACGCTGAACAACAAGGTCAAAGCCCACAATATGGTACACCATCATGGTACGAAAAAGCCTCATCGAAATTGAACACAATCTCGCAAGAAGCTTTCACATTCATGCACTCAGGTTTATCAATTGTCAGTGATTTCACATCATTACAAGTTCCCGAAGAATTACGTCGTGCTAATTTAACCAAATTATTCGGTCGTTTCCGTGAACAATCATTATTGGTCGAACCAGGTACCTTCAGCATTCGTGATGGTGCTCGTCAATTACTCGAAGAATACCTTGCACAAGCTGATTTATCCATGATTCCACCACCGATGTTGATCGAAGAACAAGCTCGTAACAACTACTTCCGATCGATCTTCTTCAACACAAGCGTCATTGAATCACAAGGCACAGGCAAAGTTGTTCTTCCACGAACCAAACCATATTCAACATGGCTTGCAACTGGATTTGCTCTCAACAAGAAATCAGGTTTATCAATTGCTCGTCCAATTGGTCTTCCAACCAACCAAGGTCTCTTCATTCTTGCCAACTTCCCACAACAAGTTCAAATCGGTGAACACGTCCTTTTGACCTATGGCATCAACAACTATCTCGGCAAAGATGTTAGCAATGTTGTTGTTCGTATTCGTGCTTCAGCCGATTTCGATCTCATCGAACAAGCTCAACCAGAACGTGTCGTTGCCACAAGTGGAAAAGATTATACAGTTACAATTCCAGCCATCAAACTTTCGGAAACAGTTACACGTAACCTTGTTCTCGTACCAAAACGTGCCGGTGTTGTTAAAATCTTACTCGAAGTCGAATCTGAATTCGGTGGTGATTATGAAGTTTTGACAACCTATGTTCGTGAATCAGGTGTTGAACGTCGACAAATCTCAGCTCGTATCTTTGACTTAAACGGTGAACAAAAATCCTATGGTCCAATTGTTGAAAAAATCACACAATCACCAGCCCTTCGTTCAGTCCGTGTTACAGTCTCAGGAACTGGTCTCGATCGACTTGCTTTACGTAACACATTCGCTGCTAACTCATTAGTCGGTGTTGACCGTGCTATCATCAGTCTCTGGCGATTACTTGGCCTCCGTAACTATCTTAACGATACTAACCAAGTTAGCTCACCACTCTACGAAAGCACAGTTGGCAACATCACAGCTGCCTACCAAAAACTTCAACTCTACAGTTTATACAACGGTTCATACACATTCGTTACAGATCGTGGTGAAGAACAATCATCACTCTATTTGACCACATTGGCTTTAGGTGCTTTAATCTCACCACTCATGCCAGTTCGTGATAATGTCACACTCAACCGTACCTTATCATGGGTCTTATCTCATCAACAACAAGATGGTTCATTTGTTAACTCAACATCATGTTTCCACTATCGATTCTGTGCTGGTCCATTCCGTCAAGAAGCTTTGACAGCTCTCGTCTTATATTCATTGACACATAACAACATTCTTGAATCGGTTCCAGAATATGTTCGTAGACAATTGATCGTTGGTGAACAAAGTCCAGTCTTCCGTGCTCAACAATATTTATTGTCACGACTCAATGTTATCAAATCCGATTTATTGACAACAGCTTTGGTTCAATTGGCACTTCTTCAAAGTCCATTATTACCAGCTGAAACACGTCAACAAATCTTTGAAACTGTTCGTAGCAAACAATTAACTGTTGTTCCAGAAGATAAATCCAAATACGTCAAAGTTGATGATGTCAAATTCACCGTTGAAGATAGTTTATTACTCAACTCTTTGACACTCTCAATCTACAGCGTTTTTGGTGATCAAGAAACAACATTTGCTTTGGCTCGTTGGATCGTCGAACAAATCGAAAGTCACCCACACTTCGACACAGTCTTAGATGGTGTTTTCATTACCGATGCTTGGCTCAACTCAGCCTATCTCACCAGTCAACATATTCAATCGGGATCATATTCAGTTGTTGTCGATGTTGTTGCTGATAACGGACAAAAACAACAATTCAAAATCGATGCTGCAAACGCTGATCTTACACAAAAATTCGACTTCACATTACCAGTCAACAAAATTACATACACTGTTAGCGGTGTCGGTGCTGCTAGCGTTGTTATTCGTCAAGTTTTCGTTGAAAAACAACAACAACCAACATCAGAACCAGTTCCATTCCAATTGAACGCTGAATTCTTACCATTACCATGGTTGAATCAAATCACATCACGTACATGTTTGACATACACACCAACAGTTCAAACACGTAAATTCGCTGATGATGTCTACAACCGAACCATCGTTGCTGAAATTCAACTTCCAACAGGCTCACGTGTCGATCTCCGTCAACTTGGATTCTTCGTTAGCCGAGTTCCCGAAGTTGTCTACTTCACATACAACGAACGTTCACAACGTATCAGCTTCTTCCTCAATGTTCCATCGACAGTCAATGGTAAACAAATCTGTTTTGAATGGCTCTTTGAACGTTTATCAACTGTTACACAATGGGCACCAATTGGCGTTCGAGCTTATGACTATCTTCAACCAGAAATTCAATTAGTTCGAATCATTCCAATTGACTTCAAACCATCCGATCTTCTTGGATATTCATTTGTTGATGCTGTTCAAAAAGCTCGTCCAACAACTGAACAATTAGTCGAAATGCAAAAACACCAATTCGAACATTTATCAACTCCACCAACCACTGTTTAAAAAACGAGCATTCAATTCAACACATAAACTCGAATGACTCTATTTTTTTCATCCGGTGTGGAGAAGGAGTTTTTTTTTTCTATTTTTTTATATATATAAATTAACAACGTATCCTTTTTTTAAATTATCTCCTCTCCAGACCCAAGTTTAATGAACTTTTATTTTATGCATGTTCATCCGTCCACGCCCATTTTTTCTCTTTCATTTTTTTAAATGTTTGTCTTCGTCCTTGATTTCGTTTATATGTTCTGTGTCTGATGTCGATCGTTCACTATGTTTATTTGTCAATGTGTTAACTACGTGTTCCTGTCCATGTCCATTTCTTTCTTCATTATTCCGTATTTATTTATTATATTTTTCTTCTTGCATGGGTGCTGTTAAGATTGGACTACAAAAGGATGACTAAACATATTCCCTCCTTCTCATATACATAAATACATGCAATATAATAAAAAATAGACTTAAAAAAACACATGATTCTTCTTGTCTTATGATGTCATAGTCGTCAAGTATTTCGAAATATTGCAAAAGATTGTCTAAAAATTGGTCATGTTTGTGATTTCGCCATTCGGTTTTATTGAATATAAACACAAACGATAATATTTTGTTAGTTATTACAGAAAGAAAGAAATCAAATGGCCACACAATTCGATTCAAACGTTTCAGTAAGTTCGATATTTCTTCTCTTCATTTTAATTGATTTCTTTTTCGTTTTCATAGCCATCAGCAAAAGGTTCGAATCCGTGACAATTATTATCGATCACTGTTTTTCTTTTTTGTGTTTGCATAGATGTTGCAAAAACAATCGTTGTTCTCGATGTTAAACCATGCGACGATACGACTGATCTTGATGCTATGGAACAAGCCATAAGAACCATTGAAATCGATGGTTTAGTTTGGGGGCAAGCTCAAAAAGTGCCACTCGCCTTTGGTCTCAGTAAATTAGAAATTGGTTGTGTCATTGAAGACGAAAAAGTAAAATCATGATTGATTTACATCCTTGCTAATCCTATCTTTAGGTTGACATTGAATTAATCGAAGAAAAAATTACCGCATTCGAAGATTACGTTCAATCTATTGACGTTGCTCGTATGGAAAAAATATGACTCAACGAAAAAACATTTTGTCATACTAATCACGATCCACAAATTAAAAAATAAACACATTTGTTTCATATAACCCAAAATTTATTCTCAATACACTCTTGATCCATATACATGCGCGCATTTAACAAGAAAAATCCGATTAATCTTAAAGCGTGAACATGAAACAAAATAAGTATGCCTCCTATGTTCGTTGTTTGTCTAATTGAAGCATACTGTTGAATTACGTGTGAAATAAGAAAACAGCCTACAGGTAGAGCATAGCTTTCCTTCGATAAGCCATTTTATTTTCTACCGACAGCTATGTGTGACAATTGAGTCGAACATCTCAATTTCATGGTACCCTTTCTCTCTATTTGATAGTCATTTCAATTCAATCTTTTGAAATGACATAACTAATCGATTTGTAATTTTCACGGTTGATCATCTTCGCTCATCACATTCAATTCTTTTAACTAGTTGAATATCAAACAGACAGAGAATTTATTTCCGCAAACAAAAATTTTATGTACAGAAAAAATATAAAAATCACATGCAAGACAGTTTCTAACTCTCGAAATTAAGCGATTGATTCGGACTTGCGTACGACGAAGTCATTGAATGATAATGTGCTGGATAATATGATGTTGAATACGGATCGTAGAACGGATAATTCGGTGGTGGTGGTGATGCCGAAGTAATTTCAGACGAAGGATTCGAATTTGTATAATTTGTTGAATAGGCTATTGATGGAGTTGATGAACACATATTGTAATAGGAATTATTCGAAGATGTTGGATAAAAAGGTGGAATTGGTTGATGAGCATAGATCGGATGATGAATCGATGAAGTTTGCATTTGTAAATTATGCATTTGTTGGCGATATCGTCGACGACGAAATCGACCTTGTTCAAATTCTTCTTCGGCTAATTCATGGATACGCCAAACTAAATACGCAACTGACAAATGTCTTTGAAAATCATCGCTCAAAGGAAAACTTACAATGTCCTTTGCCATTTGTTCCTCGGCCAGCCTTAACAAAACATTCATTCAATGATAAATTATGTCGAACACTATTTCTCCAAGATTTATTGACATCTTCAGCAAAATATCGATATCTGAAATAAACTCAATTTTATTTTATAAAATTCATTTTCTTCAACATACTTCTTTTGAAAGTAACTATAGATTTCATATAATTGCATCATACGATTTGGAGATTTTAAAATTGCTTCAGCAATAATTTCTAAATAGGATTGACTTGGTTTCTTTGGTTTATCACCTTCATCTTGTTGGTTTTCTTGATTGTTGACTTCTTCTTCAATTGAGCCAGTTTCATCCGAAAGATTTTCATCGGCAATACCAGAATCATGAAATGGATATTTATTTATAATTAAATCGTATTCTGTATTTGTTGGATAATAAACTAGAGGAAAAAAACAAAGTCAAATCCAGCTGTGAGTATTCAAAAAAGTAACACAAGTTCACTTACGATTGTTTGGAATCGATTGCATTCTTGTCGATCGAATGTACAAACAACTAGCTGAAGATCAAAATGAAATATGAAGATGTTTTTCTTGTGTTGTTATTTTTGAATATAAACAAACAATTATATAATAGAAGAAGTGACGAGAAAGAGAGAGAGAGAGAGAGAGAGGGAGGGAGAGAGAACGAAGGAAACACAAAAAATTGAGTAGTTGTCATTTGTGAAGAAGAAAAAAATTCCTCGTCGGAACCAATCATATTCGTCGGCTTTTCTTTTTGTCTAATTAGAGTCTCTAGCCAATTAACCGACAACTAATGAGCTAAGCTTGTTTTATTTAAATTTAGATTGAGATATGTATGAGTATCCCTGTCTAATCGAAATAGATTAAAATTTAATATTCACTTTTTTTAAAAATAAAGTTTTACTGTTGGGATTTTATTTTGAGAGAGAGAAAAAAAACTTGTTGAATACGATATGCAATTGTCAATTGAGCAATGACACCTTTTTTTTATACGACTTGAAACATAGTGTCGAACTGATAATTGTATTGTTGAATAAAGATTTCTAGTGAGCAGATTAATTTCTGTTGATCTTTGATTCTATTGATGTTTATATCCATTGATCGATATCAGTAGTTAAAAAGAGGCATAGTAACACTATTTGAAAATGGATGTTTCATGGTTCGAACTTTGTTTTCTGTTGATTCTTTTTCTGTTTCGTCGTTTATCGATAAAGTACAGTTTCAGTGCATAATAGCTATTAAATCATACTTATACTATAAGTACGTTTAAACGTCGAGGTACGAATATCGGTATTCTTAATATAAAATAAGAGGAATAAAATATCCGCACGATGCGAATAATGAATGTTGTTGTATTCTACGTTTTAATATTATGTATAATCGAAACATCGTCGAAATTCAATGAAAGATCTGCATTAGCACATATTCTACATAAATTAAATAAACTCAAATGCGATATCCACGATCTTATTGTAAGGAGAGTTGGTAAGAATTCGAGAAAATTCTACGAAATCTATTATAGAATACATATAAAAATGAAGTAAAAGAATCTCCATATCATGCTCGTTCCATCGATGCAATCACTCAATCATGGCGTAGTACATTTCCTAATGGAAACTATCGAACTGATACGAAAAATTCGGTACCATTCAGTCAAATGAGTCTTCGAGGTAGTTTTGTTTTCTGTCGATGTTAATATTCTTTGAATGAAAACTATTCGATAGATCCGGATACTATTCTTCGTATGGCTGAATATCAAGCGATGGTTTATTGTCGATCGACTAGTGTCGATATGGCATCGAAAAATCTTCGAGTCGGAAACTTTACGATTGAAGCTACTGGTTTCGATGAGAAACACGCTTTATTTTGGTATATTGCATCGAATATACCTCAACGATCGATTATTCTTGTTCATCGTGGAACAAGTAAATCGAATCTCGTATGTTTTCGTTTTGAGTCGCTCAAAAATAGTGGAAAAAAAATGGGTATATTGTTCTAGGACGATGTTTTAGATGATCTCGATCGTGATCATATTCATAATACAAATGCTGATCTTAATATAAATTTTCCTTTTTTAACTAATTCAAATGATGTCTATGTTGATGCTGGTTTTTATGAACGATTTCAAAATGAAAAAGTACCGATTGTGACGGCAGTTCGTGATGTTCTGAATCGATATGCAAATTCTTCGTTTTCATTTATCGTTGTTGGTCATTCGTTAGGTGCAGCATGGGCATTTTTGAATGCTGCATTTTTTACTACGCTCAATGATGTCAATCAACGAATGTCAGCAATTTATACATTCGGTCAACCATTACTCGGTTCAGCATCATTTGTGAATCAAATTGTTGAAAAATTCAATCGACCTGTCGAACGATACGTTCGTGTTGTCAATCAAAATGATCTTATTCCACATATTGGCTGTAAAAAATGTATTCAACCAGAATTTGCTAATGAAAAATGGGTGATGATGATGACGACGACAAATCCTGTTCAATGGAAGGATTGTCATGGTGGTCAAGATCCAACATGTAGTTCAGGTTTATCATGTCGTCATCTCTCATGGGCAAATCATAGTGCAGTCGGAAGTTTCTCAATGCGCGGTGAATTCTGTCGAATTGCTACGAATGCTTGAAATTTTGTTATTGCATCAGACGAACACCATACATTTTTTTTCCTTTTCTGTTCTTCAATGACTAATAGGTATATAAATAATGATGTAAAGGACATAATTTTTTATTTTCTTTTTGCGTTAAAAAATAAACGAATGGCTAGTACAACTCAAAATTCAAGTGAAACTCAAGATGACTCTCGTCTACTTCGACAGTTAGAACGACGTCAGCTGAGATTAGGCAAACGACTTGCATATTTACTTCGGTATGGTGCTGAAAAAGAAGGCTTGCGAGTAGATGAAGGTAAATAGTTAAGTCACAATTTCTAAATTTTCTTTTTGAAACATAACAAAAATAGGTTGGGTGTCGTTATCAGAGTTGATGAAAGTCTCATTAATGAATGAATATTCCGAAAACGAAGTACTTGGAGAAGTGCAAACATCATATTCTTATCGAAAAACACCGAGATATCAATGGGAAAGACGTCCTGATGGTGTTTATGTTCGAGCAGCATATGGCCGAAAATTTGAACGAGTAGAATCGAATTTATTGCGTTTCAAAGAAATCGAATCGTTTATTTTAGAATCCATTTCATGAACAAACGCAAATACGTCGGTTATTAGATATAACATTAGAATATATTTGTCAAAATATCGATCAATATGAGTTCGAAGGTTTTCCAGATGAATTTTTAATCAAGTAATTTCGTGTTTTTTTACAATAAAAATAATTATGTGTTTTTCGTTGTCAGTGAAATTATTCATCGAATTAAACGAACGGGAAAATTAACGAGTAAAACATTACGAAATCTCCTTTCATCAACCATGGAACATCTAGATCTCGATGGGATTTATTTGACTGGTTTGTTTGAAAATAGTTTTTTTTTTCTATTTCCAAAGAATTTTAAACTATTGTAGAATCTGGCATAAAATCTGTTATCTCTAAATGTCCGAATTTAAGAACTTTGTCATTGAGAAATTGTGGCTATGTCATAAACGATCATTATTGCGAACAAATTATTCGAGTAAATTTAATTTGTCGAAAAATAAAACGTATATTCTCAATTTTGATGTTCTAGAAATGTCCATTCATAGAATCACTTGATTTAACCTATTGTCGACATTTAACTGATCGTACATTATTGAATTTAATAAAATATTACTCGAACAATCTTATTCATTTAATCTTATCAGGAAATTCAAATTATACAGGCGATACAATTGTACGTTTAGTATCCGAATGCGAACAACTAAAACAACTCGACATTTGGGATAATCCCAATTGCACAAACGATATTTTAAATACTCTAATTGCAATCGGTCAATCTCGTGGCGAACAACGAACGATAACCATTGTACATAAAAATCTTCAACATCCAAGTGTTGCACCTGACAATCCTTGGGAGGTTGTTATGTCGAAGCCGAGATAGAGTTCTATTTTGTTTTTCTTATTTATTTCTAATCGTTTAATAAACAAATACACGAACAAAATTGATATGAAAGAAGAAAAAAAAATGAGGAAGACTGCCGTTGTTGTTGTTGGAATGAGCACCTAAGTCAATTTGAAAATCACGAGATGGATAAAAAGAAATCAATATTAGTTCTATGAATACTGCTAATTGTTGTGTCGTTGTTTTTGATTTGAATATGTTTTGATGTTGAACAGAATAAAATTGTCGAAAATTGAATAATGATTTGTCGAGTCTTTTAAAGACGACATAAGCAAAAAATAACAGGAATAACAGCTACTATTGCTAGAATCAATGGTAAAAATGAACTGGATTGATCTTGAGCATAGGGATCGACGATTTTCGGACCACTTGTTTTAAGTTTACGATTTCGTTCGGTTCGTTTCGCAGGTGGTTCGTCGGCTTCGGGCTCTTCGGGTTGCTCAGATTGTTCGGGTTCGGGAATCGCTGGCAGTTTTGGAATTTCTAAAAACAAAAATCAATACTGAAGTTTTTTCAAAAAAAAATGAACTAATCATCGCTTACGATCAACAGTTCCTTTCCATATGATAATAGCGTTGACTTTTGGATTATCTCGACTGTCAAGTCGTTGAAAGGCTACTTTTAAAACACCGGAATACGATGAACTACGTGATTTAACAACTAAACGACCATTTTTTATTTGAAATGGTATATATTCATCATGTGCTGTTGTACGACCAGCATTGGCAAATATATCCAATTCGTCAATAGCTGAATGTTCATCGTTGAGCAAAATTTGAAAGACCTACGTTGATCGAATGAACTAAATGAGTCAATTGAAAAACAATCAATTCAACTCACTTTCATATTCGGTCCATTGAACCAAACTTCAGCAAATTTCAACCAAAGAACATAATCTCCATCATCGGCAAGATCGATTTCATAGGCAAAATTTTGTAAATCATAACGTTCAGTTTGATAGAGAACCATGTCTTCTTTTGGCACACGGGCTATGAATGAATTACGTCCATAATCAGATGCAATGCCACTTTTAAGGTAATCTTTACGATATCTTATGCCTACAAAATACAATTCAATATCAAGCCAATTAGCCGATATTTTTCTTTGCTTGTAAGTTTACCGTTTGCATCAGTATGAGCTTCACCGCCGCAATTGACAGCGAAAACAACATTGTCCATGATTCCCGCTGCATAACATTGATGAAGAAAGACAATCAAGAGATAAATAGACTTCATTTTAAGTGAAATCAATCAATCAATAAACTAAAGAACTATTAGAGAAATAACGAACGAATAGTTACACACACACACACGAATGTTGCACATTTTCAATGGTTTAAAAAGTAAACCAATTGAATTTTGTTCGATATCGCTATACTTTTTATCTCATCTTACATTTCAACAATCATTATACGAAAAATAATTCATTTTTTGTATTTATAAAAAAATAAGTCAACATGAACTTTTCCGAATGAGACATTGCAGCCGGAGACATCTATTAAAACAGACTACATGCATTCAAGTTGCTCAAACAGCTCTTTTCTCAACACTTTGTTTTGCTTATGAAAAAAAATGAAACTTTTGAACTCAGATATTCTCTGTCGTAGTATCGTTCATCCTTTTATCATCTCGATTGAGGTATGGTTGTCATTAGCAATACCGTATTATGAAATTGTCTTCCACTTCGAAAATTAAATGACGAGAAAAAAGAGAAAGGAAGAAAAAAAAATGATGACACAGCCAAGCATTAAAAATAGGTTTTTTTTCCTGCGATTTCTTCGGAAGTAGTGCTCATTCTTGTGTCTAACTATATAAAACGTTGAAAAGGAATTTTTCACAATATTTTTTTGCAGAAATTAGCAAGAACTCGAAACAATGTCTAGCGAATATTCACAATCGAAACGAGCTGAAAATATTTTCAATGGTTTTAAATTTCGTTCGATGAATCTTCGTGATGCATCGTCGGGCAAAATACTTTGGCAGTCATCAGAAGATTTGTAATGTCGCAATTCGATTTGTTTTCAAGATAGTTGTGACATTTTCTTTTCGTTTTTTAGTTCAAGTCCAGATATTGAACATGAAGCACGAGTTCCAAAACGTATACTTCAATGTCGAAGTGTTTCACGTGAAATAACATTCTCATCTGAAGAAGAAATGAAACAATTTCGTTTAGAACAGAGAATTTATTTCAAAGGAACAATTATTGAAGGTTAAAAAGAATTGTCAACTTGTTTCATCTATTTTCTTTTCAAAATTTAGAATGGTTATTTTCATTTGGTTTTGTTATTCCTGGCTCAACGAACACATGGCAATCACTCATCGAAGCTGCTGCAGAAAATCAAATGATACCCGCTAGTTTACTCAAGTAAAACGAAAGAAATCATCGTTTAGTTTTTAATTTTCGAAAATTTTGTTCTTCAGTGGAAATGTTGTTATTGAAACGAAATTTTTCGATGGTGATTTAGAAGTATCAACCTCTCGTGTTCGTCTGCTCTATGTATAAACCTATTTATTCGATTATATCATGAAATGAACAGTACATATAAATAAATTAAACTCGATTATTTATTTTAGTTGTTTGTTTGTGTATAGTTCTGCTTAAATTATTGTCAAAAGAAAATAATAAAAAAAAAATGAAAACGACAAATTGTTTGTTATCTATCTATTTCTTTGTTTTCATGTTTTGCCATAGTACGATCAAAAAGAGAGAAAGTGTTTATGTGTGACCTATCTGTGATGCTCTTATCTTCAATGAATATGTGACAGATAAAAATAGATAATAGATTGAGAACAAAACCGAGAAAATATAGATGCAAGGTAAACATAATTGAAGAAATACAAAATTAGCATCGTTGAATTTTGTTGTTCTTAACAAGCAAAAATTAGAATATGAGTGATTTTATTGGAGGATTATTTGCTGGTAAAATTCTTTTGTTTTCCTTGATTTATAAAAATAAAGCAACTGTATTTCAGGAATAATAACAACATTTGCTATTCATCCAATCGATACAATTAAAGTAACAATGCAATACCATTCAACTCATAGTATAACTCGAGCTACTCAATTAATAATTCAACTAAATTCAGTGAGATAGTATGCTTAAGCATGTGTTTATTGTTAGGAAATGTTCTTGAATTGTAGATCAAAGGTTTCTATCGTGGTGTTCCACCGCATTTACTTCTTCAATGTGCATCGCAGACATCATTTTATGGATCATATGGTGCATGTCTGCGTTTTCTCGGATCCGATCGTGATAATCCAGCGCCAATTCCTTTATCACATAATTTTCTTGCCGGATCATTCGGTGGTTTGATTCAATCATTTCCATCAAGTATAATTGAATTATTAAAAATTCGTCTGCAAACAACAAGTAAATTAATTTTACAAAAAAAACAAGAAAACTAAAGACTTACTAATATACCAGCAATTATTTTACAATTAAGGCCATCAACAAGAAGCAAATCTCGTTCAAGTTATTCGTCATCTTTATAAAACCGAAGGATTTCGCGGATTTTCTCGTGGTTTACATGCTACTATTTGGCGAGACACACCAACCTATGGTAAATATTCATTAGAAATCAACGAATTCTGTTTAATATTATATTAACATTTAGGTGTTTATATGATGGTCTATGATCCATTAAAAATTTATCTCCATTCGTTGAGTAATAGCGAATTATTTGCTGGTCTTTTCGCTGGTGGTACAGTTGGTGTGATTAGTTGGACATTAGCATGTCCAGTTGATATATGTAAGAGCAAACAACAAGCTGGTTATGCCAATACGAATTTGTATCAATGTTTGAAAGATGTCTATCGAATTGAAAATGGTATACACGGATTTTATTGTGGTTGGACTGCGATTGCTACACGAGCATTTCTATTTAATGCTATTTCACTTTTTATTTGGGAACGAGCTCGACGTTGGTTTTAGAAGTTAAAATAAATAAATTCTTTATTTGTTTTCGATCAAAATGCAAAAAAACAATAAAACAAAACAAAAGAAATACAGTTACATGGTTATTGAAGATCGTTTTGAAAGGCTGCATGACACAGCATCAAGATATTGATTGCCTTTCAATTGTTGTTGATGGTGATGGTGACGATGATGATGATGATGGTGGCGATGATGATGATGATGATGATTCTTTTGTTTTTGACATATTTCCGGAAACGCATAGATACTTAGAAATGGTGAAAAACAACAAGGTACATATGATAATGTATCTGCTATTTGAATCGATAATGCTGAATTCATCCAAGGCCAAAAATTGTATAGCGAATTTAAATTTGTAAGAACATAAGGCACGAGACCAATTAAATAGATCAATGAGAATAGAATCATTTGACGTGTCAGACGTTTACAACGTCGCCATTTTTTCGATGGCAAACGAAAGATTCGCAAACGTAAACGAAGAATACGTATTAATAAACAAAATGTTACAATCAATGTTATAAATAACGGAACAATCAAACTAAGAATAGTATCAACTAGAAAAATAGTTTTCTCATGTTCAAAACAAGGTCGACATTGATAAAGTTGGCCAGGTGTTGTGTCATAATGACATGCTGATGCTAATATTGAATACCATGTTAATGGAAGAATAAATGTAAGAATAGTTGGAATAAGTTTAAATTTTAGAGTTGATTGTAACTTTTTGATGTGTATTGGACCGAATATGAGAATATGTCGTTGAATTGACGCCCAAAATACGAGTAGACCTAGAGAAACAATTGATGAATAATCAATAATCAACCATAATTTACATATGAATATTGGCAATGGAAAATATAAATTATTGTATAATTCGAGAAGAAAAAACGGTACACAAGTGAGAGTTGTAAATAAACTTAAATGAAGAATAGAACGAAAAACAAAAACAGTTAATTTTTTATTCGTATGAAGTCGATAAATAGCATAGAGATTTATAAATATACTTGGAATACTAATAAATAATGTTAGAAAAAATAGGATTTGATTTATGAATCGATTCGATTGATTATCATCGAAAATATATGTTCGATTGAATTCACCGATGTTCCAATTCATCGAATGGTTTGTCATCAACAAGGATGTATGATATTTCACCATAACTATCAATTGAAAAGAAAAGAGAATGTTTTCATTGTAATCAGTCTTTAGTTTTTTTCTTCTCTCTTGTGCTCTTTTTCTTCTCTTTTTCTCTATTCTCATTGAATCGCATAGGTTTTCTCAAAAGAATAATAAACTATTTACATCTGAGCAAATAGTTTTCTTTTCTTTTTTTTTGTCATCGTGATCAACATTCCACAATGCTTACTGACAGTGCCGAAAAATAATATAATAAAGCATGAGTAAATACTCATCTTATGATATCGTCTATGAAATTATCAATTATTGATAGAATTCGTTGCTGTTATTTAAAAATCGAGACCAGTTTGGACTATTTTTATAAAAGAAAAAAAAAAGAAGCAGTCGATAGCGAATATTTGATTTAGATTGAAATCATATTTGAGAGAGAAAACTTCTCAAAAAGAACTCTATACTCAAGTTTTTAATGGACTTTTTATAGAAAAACACAGATTGAGAAAATATTTACTTAGGAAAATAAATCTACTACGTTGTTTTTAATAGGAAAATCAAGTGACACGGATTAGAATGGTATTTCAATCTCTTTCACGTATGCTCATACATAAGGAATATTTGTAATCTTTTTACTATTAATAGCATGTCGCCTGCGAAGGTGTTGCCGTCAAAATCTACTGGGCCGAAATATTATCTCGTTCCAGGACGTTAGCATTACGATTCTGAATAGGAGAACTAATGAATCTTATCCATAGGAAATTACAGCAGGTTATGGCAACTTTTTTGCTTGCGTCAAATAAGAACGAATGTTTTCAAAAAAGAAAATAAGCAATTATTAGATTATGCGATCTATGTAGACGTTGATCATCTCTACTGAATATAATTCCGTTCAATTACTAGACTAAATGGTAAAAAATTAAAGAGTTTCTTACAGCGCAACTACAGCGATAATTCATAGTTGCCTGTTGTTCGTTGATAATTGACTTTTTTCTCTCAATTTTTTTTTTCCTTTCTCATAAATATTCGATCAACATGATCAATGAATAGAAATAAAAGAAAAGTTATGATGTGCAATCAGCATGCATAGAACTATAACTTCGAACTGTGTTAATTAAAAAGAATATGATTTTATAATTCAACATATATTTTCAAAAATATGCAAGACTTCATCATCCAACTATGATGATCTCGTTATCATCAATTCTAATTTTTAACTAGAGATCAATTGGAATGATAAAGAACAAAAAAAGAATATAATTGAACTGGAAAGAATCAATAAAAAAAAACATTCTGCCTGCTTTTATATAGCATGAAATTACTTTTTATATGTGCACATTTTTCTCATTGATGTACTGTGTTCAATGTAAAAGTACACATTAACCTTGTCATTGTATTCTGTTTGTTCTCGTCAACCTAGGAGATAGACTCGCCATTATCACTCCTACTGATCGACAACAAATCAAAACGTTTATCGTCTCGAATTTCTCTCTCATTCTCTTTTTCAACAATTTTCAAATGTGCACTCAAGCGTGACACCATACAGTACAATACAAAATTGATTGGTTAAATGTTTCGATTGTTGTTGTTCATCATCATTTTTGTTTTAAACCTTTTGTTCGATAGTTATGGTTTCACGATACGCCGATCTCGAACGTAAAACATTAATTGTACAATTCGTTGCTGTTGAACCAGTGACATTTTATACGACTTCGGATGGAACCGATCTTGTTCAAGATGTTTTACGATCGCAATTGGCACGATCTGACGCTGAAATCTTCGGACAAGAAGGTTCAGCATCAATCGATGATCTCGGCGAGTTTCTCGTTTTCGAGCCGAGTGACACACAAAATCGAAAATTACATTTACCTGTCGAACATTTAGCCTATTGCGGTGCTTTACGACGTATGAATTACGATCCATCGGATCGACGTGATCCTGATCGAATTCAACGGCGTGAATTCGAAAATGTCGATCTAGCCAATCGCTACCCGCAACATATTGTTGGACCGCCAATATTCGTCGCTGTATTTCATGGTTTTGACAATGCACTATGTTACACATTTATCACACAAAGTGCCGATGATGCTTGTCTTTTAGTTATGAAATTAATGCGTGCATTTAAATTACACGAACAACAGCAAGGCCAACGAAATCAAGGTTCACCTTCATTTCCTCCCATTCCGAATATTATTAGTGGAACAACGTCACCTGTCAATTTCAGACAAGGCAGTTCGAATATTCAAACAAGTCAACCTATTTCATCATCGCCATCGTTCTATGCTCAATCATCGAATCCGTACAATCAATATCCTCAACAAGATGAATTAATTCAACGTCTTCTTGGCAATCCAAATTTACAACTAGTGAAATCAGGTGTTGATGATTTGCCCATTTTATCTGCGCCATCATCGTCACTTTTGGTAAGAATCACGAACAACATGCTACCTGAAAAGTTTCTACTAAATTGAAATTTAAATTAAAAATGAATTTGAGTGCAGAACACATGACAGATAGTGTTAGTAAACATATTTTTTCATGTAGTTTGAGGCAAAACGTGATATTTACTGAGTACTTATGAGTTTGTTCTTCTAGAATAAATTATTCTGAATCAAAATGACATACGTATATGTTTGCTGTCATAACTAATCTCGAAATATCAGACTATGAGTACAAAAAAATTAATAAAAGAAAAGCTAGTACATACGAACTTAATTAAGTTATGTCGTAATGTGATCGTTAATGCTCTGTAAAATTTAATATCTTATTTCTTATTATCGTTAGAATCAAGGCACTGCTCAAATCAATATGAATAATAATCTAAATCCTTCGAATAGCACGTCACACATGGGTCGATCATCACCTCAATTGAATCGACCGCCTTCTCCACCCATCTTCGGCATTTCAGATATCGATAAAAATCAAAATGCACGAGTCGTCTACAAACAAAACAATCAAGAAGTTGTCTACAAACAAAATATCATGGTGCGTTGGCTACAACCACCAACACCTCCACCACCTGCTCCAATTATCATACGTGGTATGTACTTTTTTTATTTTCTTTTTTTTTGTAATCATAGAAATTGTTCATTTTGATTTTGTTACATAGAGGTACAAGCTTCAACACAAACTCAGCCGCCTCTTGTCTGTCGACAAGTACCTCCTTGTCCTCCAACACCGCCACCTATTATCGTTCGGTAAGAGAAACTTATAACTGAGTTTTTATTGTGAAAATTTTCTTTTTGAAGAGAAAAGCCGCCACCATGTCCTCCAATAGGACAGCCTATAATTATAGAAAAACGTGTGCCACCCGTATGCCTTCCTCGTCAAGGTAAAAAAAATACATTTCTTCATGATTAATCTACAAAATGTAAATGTCATATAGTTATTGTTGAACGACATCCAGCACCTCTCACTAAACCACCAACAATTATCTACGAAAAATATCTACCACAATGTCCACAACCACGTCAAGTTATAGTAAGACGTGAAGTTTGTCAACCGGCAGGATATCCAGTAGCAATGCAACAAACAATTCCTGGTCGACAAATAGTTCGTCAGGTAGTTCAACAAATTCCTGGAACTACAGTCATTCCTCAACCAGCTGTCGTATGCACATCATCACAACAACAACCTGTTCAACAAATAGTCCCTGTTTTTGCTCAACGACAAGTAAGTCAACACAAAACCAAGATAAACATCAGAATGATTTGATTTTCTTATCCATGTGCATATCACAATTACGCATTGTTTCGAGTACAATAGGTCATGGCAATGCATCAAATTTTCTGATTTCCCCTGATAGTAATTGATAGCGATTGCCATTTTTCTACGATAAGAATTTGTTTTCTAAAAAAAGAACACTTATGGTTGTTCTGGTTTATTTCTACTAAAAGTATAAAAAAAACACAGAACTTACACTTGTCAAATCAAACTATTTTTATTGATTATTCATTTCGACAAGTGCATATATTTTATGACATTTTCATTTTTGATTGATATTCATTTTGATTGATCGACACAACACAAAATTTCTCCTAAACAAATCGAACTTTTTCTTAAAAAAAGATTTCGTTCTATGATTTTTCTAGCATATCGTTCAACCTAAAGGTGTTCGAGTTGTACGACAAGTTCTCGGCCCAACGCAAGTACCCATTCAACAGCCACAACAACCACAACAAATCTTCACTTCTAATAGCTCACCGTTCATCCAAACAGTGCCGACAACGATGTTTCAATAATTGTATTTTCTCATCAAATGAACTTACCGCACGGATGAGTTCAATTGACATCTTTTTTTATGCTTTCTGAAATGTGTATTAATAAATCGAACATTTTCTCACGTTTCGTCTGTCTGCAGTTACTTTAATTTATTTTATCATCTATTCTCGATTATTTAGACGCAAAAAAAATACATAGATATTCTAAGACATTTGCAGATAAAGCGGATACAAGGAAATAAATTATTGAATAGAAAAATAAAGGAACAATGAATAAAGAGTTATATCATCCACGTAAATTCTCTACCAATATATAAGTTAATGAAACAACTAATGAGTTCATTTTACGAGTGCAAAACAATAAAAAGATAATTTATTAATATTTAATCATTTTACTGCTGTATTATTGCACTTGCGATAATTAGTTATTAAATATTAAATTTCATATTTAAACGTATATTTGCATTCAATGAAAAGAAAATCAATGCTATATCAAATGCAGTTATTTGATCTAAGAAAAACATGTTTTTTAGATCTACTTTTGTAACATTTAGTCAGACAAAAATAGATCTCTTGCTAGTCATCAACTAGCGTATCAAAGCTTCCTCTCTATTATTGACTTTCAAAGTATAAAGATCATGCGAACATTAGCTTGGAGTAATATTTGTTCAATTGAACCTACAGGATATGCTTAGAAGTAATATAAAATGGCGTATATTTAATAATAAATATTAAACTTGAACTTCGCCGCCTGATTTAGATTCGCATATTTTTCATAAACGCAATAGTCTCAAAGTTGAATAATTAGCTGGAATTCTCTAACCTACAAAAACGATTATGAAAAACATGTCAATCATGATGAAAACATGTTTAACTTGTAGTTTTTTTTTCCTGCAATTAATTTACTAGAAAGGCATAGTAGGTTGTTCATAGATGATATAAATATTTTATTACTAACTACCCTCCCCCGCAATAAAAGGTGCCGAGGCCCTCTTTTTTTTTCGCAAATCGTGATTTTTTCGGACCAAAATCGCCGTACTCCCCTCTCCTAGGAAGATTTTCCGAAAATTTGACCTCAAAGAGACCTTCTATTCGGGGAGGAAGTTTACAAGCACTTTGTTTTGTAAAAAAAACAACTCGTAGAAATCAAAGATAAAAGCCAAGAAAAGCGGAGCTTTTGTAGGTATTGTCTGTTTCAAAAGAACATCTAATGACATGTTTATTTGTCTATTATGTAAAGATTACTGTACCTAAAAAAATGAATTTTAGCGTTAATTTTCTACCTTTCATTTTTTTCTCTTCGTTGCATACAACACGTCATGATCATGCTTCGTGCATGCAGTGCTAGTTAATTACATAAAACAGCTCGTTAACCTTATTAGATAGCTAGCTTCTTTTGTGTTTCTTTCTTTTTTGATGTCATAATATTTTTAAATATATGTACGTATATTTGTTTCCTTTTTTCTTAATGACATTTACTAACAAAAAGTTATGATATTTGTCTATGAAAACTAAGATACATTGTCTTTTTCAGGGAGAATTTCAAAAATATTCGTTGAACGAGAGAAAATCTAATTAGTTTTTGCATGATATGTAAGTTAGTTTACTCAAGAGAAATCTTTTTGAATTCTGACAAATAACAATGATTAGCAAATTCTCTTTCACTATATTTGAGATTAACTGATAGAACAGCAAGTATATGACATGAAATGAACAAAGACCTAAGACATGACAATCGACTTCTTCATAATGAAGTATAGACTTATTAAAACAAGAAGAGAAAAAAATTCGCCTTTACTCTTCTTCATGTGTGCGTGTATTCTTCTTCCTTCTTCTCTTCCTTCTGTCTCTGTCTCTCTTTCTCTTTCTTTCTTCTTTGCATATCCGAGCATAGCATAAATGACAGATGTGATAAACAGATGAAGTTATAGAAGACATAATGTAACTATCAAGACAACTCACTCAAGCACAAACCATAGAATGTAAGTATGTGTGCGTGTGTGTTTATTTAGTTGGTAGTTCAATCATTAATATTAACATAATTTCGTTCATTAACAATTTATCTTTTCCTTTCATTTATTCTAGATTAAAAGGAAAAAAAGAAAGAAACGACTTAAGTAGTTTTACTGATGTTTTCCGTGTTTTTTTCTCGTTCTAACTAATTACAATGAAATAAATTTTAGAAAAATAAGAAAAAAATAATTAGAACATGAATCCAGAAAATCCGTTGAAGATAACAAACATTTCCTCATTTATATTATCACCACATCCCACAGCATTAATCATGTATTGTGAAAAACTACTTTCAGTTGTTTTAAATAAAACAGCTTCACTGAATACACAATCATTAACTCCACCGTATATTCGACAATTATTTGCTAAACAAAATTTAACATTACGTATACCGAAAAATGTGTCCGAATGTGTTGTCGAATTGACACGACTTTTAAATAGCACAAATGAAAATCGAACAATATACGTCGAAAATGAACAAGATTATGGCATACAAGAACGATCGCGTTCATTAATTGTTTTCGTTTTTCTTATTGCATTTGTTTCATTAATATCGATTATTGGTAATTTATGTTTAGCCAAAGTAATTTATTCAAAACGTTTCCGTTTATTACAAACGGATCGAATTGTTTTATGTCTTGCATTGAGTAAGAAACAGAACACATATTTGAACATTTTTCTAGCTTTGTTTTTTTAGCCGAATTGTGCCTTGTTCTAATCGATTCACCGACAGAAATCTATCGTTTTCTTTCATTTTCATTTACTCAAACATGGCTTTGCCGTTTTCATACATTTTTCGAATCATTATTTTCATCATGTATTATTTTCTATCACCTACTCGGTATGTTAAAAATCGATTTTTATTTCCGCTTCATTCATAATTCATCATGTCACAACAGTAAACCAGAAAAATGAAGGAACCGTATACTTTAGTTGTCTGTCTTCATCTGCCAGTTTGTCGAGATAATCGCACTAAATAGTTTCGTTCATGGTTAATATAAAAACAGACATTGTTGACAGGACGTCTCTCGGAATAGAAGAAATAGTTGCTCTATATAATTTTCTCCTTTCTTTTGTGTCAAATCTTCGTACTATGCTACATGCTGCTTACATCCGATTATATCTTGAGTTCAATCTTTTGTATTTCTACTTAAATCAAGCAATCAAATAAGGAATTATATTGTTGATTCCGTAAGAAGAAAAAATGACAGAACGATTTTTGCCTCGTTTTCGTTAGATAATACATCAATAGGATAGTACCTTAACATTGGAATTTAGATGTTTTCCATTAATTAGCCGTAAATAAAAAAAAACATGACTTTGATAAATAAGATTTGTCGTCTTAAATGTTGAAACAACGAAAGACAACAAGTTTCTTCTTTATCATTTAACTATGCAAATGTTAGAAGACAAAAAAAAAACGAAGTATTTCCAATTTATATGAATATTTATTTACGGGAAACGAATGCATATTGATTTAGTTAATTTATTCGAATAATATTATTTCAATAGGACAATAGAACAAATGTCCGTAGAGAATAAACTGTCAAAACATACAACTCTACTCAAATAACTCCGAGCATTTATTTTTGCTAATTCCCTTTAGTTTTGTAGATCATATTATTATTATGCCATGATATACCTTTTCAAAAATAAACTGATAATTATGAGATGTAAATGATAATTATCATGTGTACGATTCAATTTCCTAGACAATTTTATTTTAAATCCGATTGAGAATAAAAACAAATCTAATCATCATTTCTATCGAGGTTTGTTACAGAATTCAATTATATAGTATTATATTAAATTATTGAATATTTGATTAAACTTTGACAAGTTTGTTGACATTTTTACAAAAAAATTCTATAATCTTACAATTAAGATGTATATTTGAATAGAATATGATCATTTAGTTCTCATAGAGGAATTTCTTTTTACTTACTTCTACTTAAAACGATAAAAATA
>ERZ778027.617-NODE-617-length-77053-cov-11.292137_pt1 | contig 77053 bp, 102 predicted proteins | sample MGYA00375757_ERZ778027 | MGnify/ENA primary metagenome ERZ778027 (study PRJEB29350, sample SAMN05389817) | bioreactor metagenome | isolation source: Ammonium sulfate bioreactor | place: South Africa: University of Cape Town | collected 2014-02-18 ...
TGTTGTTGTTGTTGATGATGGAGTATTTAAACCCAAAGATGAATGTTTTAAATGTGCTTTTGGATTGAGTACAACGAGAACGCGCGCTGATGTCGACGAAGTTTTAATATTTTCGAAAGCAAATTGTGGAAATGGCAAACGTATCGATTCGATATGATCATTAAACAACGATGGATAACTTCTCAATCGAACATCTAATTGATCATAGGACACATCCGATTCGAGTGGAATCGTTTTCGTATGACTCGTCGACAGATGATATTTGACTTTCGGTAGACGACGATGATTTACATTCGGATCGATTTCATCTTTATTCACATTTGATGTCGAATGTGTTGGTGAGAGATGATTTTCGTTTGTAATCGAATTAGTGTCGGTTTGTTCGTCACGTTTGCCACCCGCACGTATCGGTTGTAAACGGTAGGCAGCTGTTGTTGGCAAAGGTTTTTCATTTTTACAGTTTTTCGTCAGACTCATCGACGAGATTTTCGTGTGACTCGATGGATTATTTGTTTGTCTTGGCGGTGACGTTTTCGATGTTTGTTCGTCGCTGATATTTTCGAGACTATCGTCATCAGGTTTACGTTTGAGATGATGTTCGTCATCTTCATTTTGATCTAAACCTGTTGAACTATTACTATCGTGCAATTGATTTTGCATGAGCCAATCGAAAATACGTTCATTGTCTTTGAGCGGTGCTTTCGGCGATGATGACGGTTGAATAATTGATGTTTGTTGTTGTTGTTGTTGTTGTTGTTTTGTTGGTTGAGGTGATGATTCTTTTTTCGATGGTTCGATTTGTTCGTCGAGTGCTGAATTGCAAACGAGATTTGCATCTGAATTTGGAATGTTTGTTAATACGTCCGTGTCTTTCTCGGATTTATTCGAACGTGAACGATGAGTTGATTTCACAGATTGTTCTTTCGTTGTCGACGTTGATTTCTTGCCTGATGAGATTTTATTCGACGTTGCGGTTGTGGCTGCTGAAGATTTATTTTGTTTCTTCGCGAGTTTCTGCGAATGTTTACTACTATGACGTTTTTGATAGGAATTTGATCGATGTTCGAGACTAGTTGTACTAATTGAACTATGACTTGAGGATGATGATGATCGTGAAGACGATTCCGAGGTAGATGATGCATGATGACGAGAACGACGATTTCGACCGGATGAAACATTATTTGAAACTATTCATAGAAAATAGAAGTTCATTTGAAAAATAAACGATTTATTCGTCAACATACGACTGTCTTTTGATGAAGTAGATAGACGATGTCGTCGTGTACCTACAGATGCACCAGGTAGACTTCCATTATCAACTAGAAAAAATAAATTTGAGTAAATTCATGAAAATTCGAAGTGATTTACTTGATGGAATGGATATTAGAGAAGAATTTGTTCCTTTTGCGTATTCTTTCGAATGTCGGCTAGAGAAAAAAGAACAAGCAAAATACGTTTCATTTCTTTTCGTCACAATTATATTTACCGATCAGATGAATGCCTCGAATCACTTTTATGCTGTGATCGACCCGTATTACCATACGCATTCGACCATCGATCACTGCTATTAGGTCGTGTCGACGATGTATCGAACGATTGTATAGTTTCAGGAAGAATCTCTCGTCCCGTACCGTTTCGTTTCGATCTAGACAAAACAAACAAATCAATTCATTCAATTCAAATTTCGAATTCTCAACATACACAGATCGAGAATCTCCATGATAAGATGCATCTGGTGGATAACCGACATAACTAAAAAAAAACGAATCTTAAATAAATCCGATTCGGCTATAACTTTGAACCTACTTTTTCTTTTGACTAGCTTCATCGATAATATCCGAAAATCTCGTTACGAACACTTTACTAGCAAAATCGACTTGTATTCGTTTCAATTCGAGTTTCTTGCCACGAATTAGATTGATTGCTTCTTGTGCTGCACGTGTATCGGTAAAATAGATCAAACATTGAGCTGTTTGAGTTTTATGATGATTTCGATTGTCGATATAAATATCGAGCACTTGTTCGGTTGGAAGATTGGTTTGACGAAGAATGAAATTACGTAGAGATGATTCCGAAACATTCGACGGTAATTCATCGAGCCAAAGAACATTCGTTGGTTGACTTTTACCGAAACCCAACTAAAAAAATAATAAAAAAAACAACGATATATTCATCAAATTTTTTGCAATTCATCGACAAGAAGTTCAAAAGTTTTGTTTTCTGCCTTTTAAGACGAAAGATCTAACCCACAAGGATGCTGCTACATTCTCTCCTTGAATTATTCTTTTCCTTGGACAATCTTTCACTTCTGATTATCATCGATCAATTAACAGTCAAACCATTTTATATTTATCTTATTCGTAGAGAGAAAAAAAACAACAAATCTCTTGAATTCTAGCGTTGAATGTGTCTGTATATATATATATATATAGTCATCGTTAGAATTTCAATATACTTTAATCGGATGATCTCGAAGAAGTTTGGGTTCGGATGCTTTCATCGCTTTGACCACGCTTTTAATATCAGCATATTGAACGAATGCAAATGGCAATTGATGTGGCGATTGCGTTTGTCGTTTGATTTCCACTTCCTTTTTAAATACGAATAAGAGAGAAAAAAACAAACAACAACAATCATTCGAAAGTAAATCATCACGAATACATACAATAATATCACCATATGCTGAATATGCTTCACGTAATTCATTGTAGGAAATTTCTGATTGAAGATTACCGATGTACAGAGTTCGTGTTGCTTTCATTGAATATTCGTCGATATCCGGATCGGTACAAATCGGTCGTTTCATAAGATCACATTCATCGGTTTCTAAACAAGAAAGAAAATTCGATTAACGAATCAATCGACGAATAATCTCATTTATTTACCGTTCATGATTCCATCATATGGTTCAGCTTTTAATCGAGTACCGTTTAAATTTTTGGTTATTGCGAATGTTAATGCTTTATCAACATGTTCAGGTTTTTGAAATGTTAGTAGAGCAAAACGAGTTTCATGTTCGCCATCGATTTGAACTTTTAGCAGACGTCCTTTTTCTTTGAAGTCAACAAATAGTTTCCACAATGATTCACGCAATGACTCTTCTACATAATCGAGAACGAGATAGAGAGAGAAAAGAAAAAAAGGAAAAGTATTTATTCATTCGACAATCGAGAAAAGCATACTGGTCATTTTAGGTAGATGATAAACTTTTAAGATCTTCGTTCTACCGACCGAATCATTCACTGGTGTGCTACGAGTTTTGTTCGAATGTCGACGATGACTTTTACACGAAATACTTTTGACAAGAAAATAAAACAAATAAAATCAAAAGAAATTGAATTCGAGTAAAATATTTACCTATCGTCACTCGATCTGTCTGATTCAGATGATGACGAAGACGATGACGACGATGATGAATTATCGTGTTTACGTCTTGGTGGTTTTTCTTTCGTCGAATGTGAATTACTTGTTGATCTATTCATTGAAGAAGAAGAAGAAAAAACATCAAATTTCGTTGTCAATATTTTCCAATTGAATAAATTATACTTTGACATATTCGTCGATGATGTTTTTCGTTTACTTCCCGACGAATCTGAATCATGTTTAACAGGCACAACTTGATGTCTAATAAATTAACGTAAAAAGAAAAAACTATATATATATATTTTTACTTCTAATTATGAATAATTTTCATTTTAACTGAATGATATGAGGATATTTTTCTTTTTTCTTCGACCATAATGATTTATTATTTTGTTTTTTGTTTGTCTTTGTCTCAAACAAAAAACAATAAAATCCGTCATCATTTACGTATTAACCCTCTTCTCTTACAACAAATATCAATTACTCTACCGTAGGTTTTTTTCTCTCCCTCTCGTTCGTTCGCTCATTCAAACAGACGAATTCGTTGACTCATTCAACAACGTATATGTAAGCATATATACTCGAGTTCAAGGCTAATACTGTGACTATAGGGTTGAATACAATAAAGAAAAGAACAAGAAAAAAAAATACTATTGAAGGACATCATCGAAACGTAAATTCAAAAAAAAGAAGAAGATAAACGAGCATTTTTCTTCTCCATGAATTCAAACGAAATTCGAATATAATCCACGCATAGAACATGAATTTCTCTTACCGAACATTTTCATCAGGACTACCAAGCGTACGTGATGGACGTTTATCTCGTTCACCATTCATTGCTTTAGTTGGTAATGAATTTGTCACTGTTGCTGCTGCTGCTGTTGTTGTTGTTATTGTAGTATTCGACGTATTCGAAGATGATGAAAGCGACGGTTCAGTAATTGTAGTAGGAGTCAATGGTGATGGTTGTTCGGGCAATGCATTAGACGACGTAGACGATGGTGGCTCGAAAAGTGCTTTAGGCACCGAATTCGAACCATCGTGAAACGCTGTTCTTAATAGTTGTTCATCGAGAATATTTTCCGAGTTATGTGCTTTCGATGCCATACGTATATCCAAATAGGCAACGAATGCAAAGCCTTGTTCATTGATTTTGACTGATTGTACTCGGCCATGTCTGCAAAAGAAAACAATCGATTCGAATATTCGTTTCTCACAATTTTTTTCGGGTGATTTTACCGTTTGAAACAATCTTTAATCGAGTCTTCGGTAGCCGTTTCTGGTAAATTAGCTATTGCCAACCATCTTGATTCAGTAGGTTTGGTAGGTAATGATACTTTAGTCGTGTTTTCACTGGGCATGGCAAATATTCATTCGATATACAGTAATAGAATTATATACAAGTTGAAAAACGTAAATCATATACAGATACACACGCACACACACGAGAGAGAATTTGTCAAACAAGAAACAAAAAATATTTCGAAGAATTTTTCAGGTCAGAACAATGGCGATATTCTTCGCCGTTGACGTGGGATGATGAACATTGTTGTTGTTGCCAGCATCTACATTAAAAAGAAGAACGAACGGGCGAGAGAGAGAGAAAAGAAGAAGAAAAAGAAAAAGAAAAAAAAACGAGCCACCTTACATTACATTTTCTCTTCTTTATAGCATTCTCTCTCTTTCCTTCTCTTCCTTCTTTCGCTTTTTCCTCTCCTCCATCCATTTTATACGACAGAGAGTGCGCCAGTACGTTCGTGCGCTTCAAACTATCGTTGACTGCGATGGCGGTCGAAACGACGATCGTATTTTGCATTGTCGGGCATTGATGATGATGATAGTAGTGGGAGAGCAAGCGTATGCGCACAGCTTTACATATGGTTAAACTAATGATCATACACCACATGGTACAGATACTAATCAATGAGAATTGTCCTATTTGGCATTCGTAAAATATCCTATTTTCATTTAGATTTTGTTGTTTTTTTTTCGTTTCGAAAATCGCTTTAGTTTCTTGATAAAAACAGAAATACATCCACAGTTGTTTTTGAGTTAGCAAATACGCCGATATTTTTCTCTCTTTCCGTCGTTTTTTTTCTTCTTCTTTTTTTATCAAAATGAAATCACATAACAACAACAACAACAACAACATCGTTATCATCGAGAAAAACCCATGTAACTGATAGTGGCTTTAAGATGATCCTCTGATTATGATAAAAAAAAGAACATCGAAGACAGTCTAAGAGAGAACGAGAGAGAAAAAATGACACAGTCAACGAGTCTATGAAAAAAGAAAGCGAAGGTGAACGTCTTGCAAGTCGTCCGTCTGTCTGCTAGACATGCCGGCAGCTTCGACGACGGCTTCATCGTCGACAAACTCGACGGATAGCTCGTATTTTTCTTTTGCTCGTCCTGTCGTTTCGAGTGCAGATTGTAGCCCGAATAGAATATTTTACATTGAGGGTATGCGTTGGCTCGTTTGCTTGCTTGCTCGCTCGCTCGCACACGCATCTATACTACTATTTTATTAATGGAGTCGTCGTTTTTTTTTCTCCTCTTCTTCTCGTTTCTCGTCTTCGCTTATTACGCAGCACATTTTGTTCTTTTCCATTTTTAACCTATTTCAATGCATCGTTGTAGCCGTCGAAACTTCTCGAATGCAAGATTAGATTACATACATATGCCGAGAAAAAATACACGGCAGACGAACGAGAGAGAGAGAGAGAGCGAGCGAGCGAGAGAAAAATACTTTTTTTCTCTCATTTTTCTCATTTTCTCCAGATACAACATACGAAGCGGGCATTAATCGTTTGTTTCTCACTCGCTCGCACATATATTCAAACATCGACGACGACGACGACCATCGAGCTTTATGTCTTTCCCTTTGTCTCTTTTTTTTCTCTCTTTTCGCTTGGTCGTCATCGAATAAGATGAGGTTCATATACTATCATCGTTCATATAATTGATGCTGTTTACTACTACATTCAACAAACAACGTCACATATCTTTCTATATATATATATATATATAATAATAACATACGCATGTATACATTATTCTCGCATTTCGATTTTCTCATCGTTTCAAATCGTCGATCTCTTTCTATGTATATACATACATATATAAATAATATGGTCTTGTGTTGTCTGTAGTCATCGTATATTTTGTTTATTTCGTCCAATGCAACTACATCTAATAATATACTCTACGTCTGTCGTATTTCGTTGCTTGTTTTTCAGGCAATAATTCTTTCTAATTGGATTTATAATGCGTTTCTGTCGATACTGCTAAATTAGTGCAGGAGATTTCAACGACAACGACGAATTTTCTCATGATTTCATATATATTTTTATATGCAATTATTGATTTGGAAACAAAAGAATCTCTAATAACTCGGAGAATGAAAGAAAAAAGACGAAGAAAGACAATACATTTTGGACACAAAAGAAAGAAGAAAAAAAAACAATGATGAAAGAATGCATAGAGCATCCATAGTTGTGCTATCAAATAAAAAATTCTGTGCATCGTATGAATGAGAAAGGAGTCGGTTTGATGTAAAAATAATGGAAAAAAAAACGGAGTTAAGGGCAAAAGAAAAAAGAAGAAGACGATGCTTCATTATATTTTTTTTCTTCCTTCTTCGTTTTTATGTTCTCTCGACGTTGCTTATCGGGCGAGAACAGCGAATAGGGTACGAAGCCCTTTTGGCTTAGTGCCATCAAATATTGTTGATGATGATGATGCGTATGAGGACGATATTTTTCTCTCTGTTTTTCTTTTGTACAGCAACCTGCGTCCTTGTAAATGTATCTGCGAGTCATATTATTTTTTCTTTCCTATTCGTTCTTATTTTTTTCTTGACGAATGAAAGAATATCCAACAGAAATTAGACACGACAACAGTGCACCGGATTTGTAAGAAAAACAAAGCAGCAAAAGGACAAAAAAAGAAGAAATAAGTCGCCATATTTTTTGATAAAAGCAAAATGTGGACTGTTTCACATTCATATCGATATTAATATATATATGTATATTTAATATTTGTTGCTGATTTTGCAATAATAAAAGATAACATCACATTATTCTGCACATTTACAGATAAAAAGACGAGAAGATAAAAAAAAACGGCTATGACAAAAAAGTTAAGAAAAACAATAAATAAATAAAAAAGAACGAAGCGCAAAACCGTGAGATTAGATTTTAGAATAAAAAACACAAGCGAGAGCATCAACGGATTTTTTCTTTTGATGTACGAATATCACCAAATATTTAAATATGAACTCCAGGAAAGAGCATCGGCACCATTTGTTGGTTGTTGAGAGAGTGTTTGATCGTTGGATGAACTGTCGTCGATAGTTGTTGACATATTAGCTACTCGAACGAGTTGAGCTTGTTCATCTGAAGTCAATTTGAGCATTGTAACAAGTACAGGAATCAATTGGAGACGTTCGACAGATAATTTCAATGTTAAAAATTTGATTATGATGTTTTTTAAATATTCTAAATTTGATATCGATTCAGCACGATCCATGTTACGTTCTAAACGACGAATTTCGTCTTTAAGAAACGTGATTTGTTCAGTCAATCGTTGATTATTCATTTCAGTTTCATCGAATTGTTCGGTTAGATTTACTAGTTGACTTTTAGTTCGAGTTAATTCATCGTCAAGAAGTTGTTTTTCATTCGATTGATGAACATCAACGTGTTCTGATGGCGTCGTGAGATTCGAAATAACCTTTTCGTGATCAAGATTCATTTGTTGTAGTAAATAAATTCGGTTTTGTAACTGTTCGATTTCTTGTTGAGATAAATTGATTTGATTTTGAAAATCTACATTTGCTTGTTCATGTTCGGATTCGATCGTTGCAATTTGTTCCTTTGAATATTCAATTGTCAATGTTTTATCTTCGATATTTCGTTCGTTTTACTTTAAAAGCTCTTGTTATCGTTTCGTTTTGTATCGAAAGATTTCTGATTGTATCTTGATGTTCGAGAATCTGCTGTGAAAACTGATTTTCGTTTTTCTGAATTTCTATTTGATGCTAAGAGAAAAGAATTTTTTGTCTTGTGGCTAAATCCGACTGTGTCTACTTGTTTTCTCATGTCTTGTTCACGTTTCTTTCCTTCGTTGAGTAATTTCGCTTGAATTTCAATGAGACGATTTTGTTCGTTTTGAAGAGCTTCATTTTCGGACATGAGTAATTGAATTTTATTACTAAAAAAGTGCAAAAATAGATTCGATTTCGATTCTTGACCGAAAAATGTACTTTGCATTTTCAAGTGACAGTTGAAATTTTTCTATAGTTCGCTCGAATTCATTTTGTTTGTCGGCTAATGATGGCGTTCGTTCACGTTGATTTGTTTGTTGTTGCTTAAGAACACTTTGCGCACGAATCTAAACATCAAAACAAGACGAATTTTGAATATCCAATCAATCGAGTTTAGTTCTATCAGAAGATTTCGTTGTTAGTTTAAAGAAGAATGCGGTTAGTTGATATGTGCAGTCGAAAGTCTTACTTTATAACTATTAAAATCATCCTGAAGTGAATCACTATAAGAATAAATTATGATAAATTTTTATTTCAAAGACTGTCTATCGATCTCTCGTTTTGTTTTTGCTATTTCAAAGATATTTTATTTGACTTACTAATCTTTTTTTGCGATATCGATATCGTGTTTAGCGATACGTAGATTTTGTTCTAATATTTGAATCGTTTTCGATTGATTTTCAGTTTGTTGATTGACTTTCTCTGAAAAAGAAATGGATATTGAACTATTTCTCGTTGAAATTCGTTCGATTTCTACCGGTTAATTGTTGTTTTTCATTTTTGAGATCTTTAATTATTAATTGATTTTCTTCTAATTGTTGTTGAAGCGTTTGAACTAATTCATTCATTTGATCTTCACTTTGGAATCGTTGTATTTCTCGATCTTTAGCAGTTTGTAATTCTTTTTTTGCATTATCGAGAAGTAATTTGAATTTATTGGCTCGTTGGTCAATTTGACATTTTTGTTCTTCTAAATTTTGTAATTCTATTTTCAAACATGAATACTTTTCTGTACTATTTAATAATTCATCACGAAGTTCTTGAAGATCTTTATCTTTATTTAATAAATCTTTTTTTAGATTTTCAATTGTTTTTTCATAATCAGCTAATTCGAGATCGATGAGATTTTGTTTTTGTTGTTGATTTTTCTCTTGAAATTCTTTTTTCAAACGTGTTAATAAAACTTTCATTTTCTGATATTTATCTTTTAATTCCTAAATCATCGAATTCGTGAGAGAGAAGCGAAAGATTTGAAATTTTACTTGAACATTTTCGTTGTCATTTTGATTCGATTCGAGATTTTTTATTTGTTCGGTTAGTTGATGTTTTTCTTCGATTATTCGATTGAAATTCTCTTGAATTTCATCGTATTTCGATTGGCAAACTTTCAATTCGTTTTCTAATTGCAAATTTTCTTGTAATTTCTGATTCATAAAATCGTTGAATTGATCTTGACTTTCTGTTGCATTTAAAAGCGAAGATTTTTGTTGTTCAAGATTAATTCCAATTTGTTTGATTTGATTTTGATATTTTTCTATCAACTGTTCTTGTTCATCTCGTTCTAAACGTAGGATACGAATGGTTTCATCACGTTCAAGTAAAACGAGCTGTTGTCGTTCGTGATCAATTTTCAATTTGTCGAAAAGTTCAGTTTGATTGTGGTATTGTCTTTCTAACTGTTCGGTTAGTTGGTATTTTTCTTGGAGTTCTTTGTACGAGCTTTCGATTTGATGTAATTGATCGAGTTGTATTCGATCTGCAAAATAGAATTTTGTTTCGTTTCGATTTTTTGAATTCGAACAAACCGAGATTTGCTTGTTGAAATGTGTTTTCTAATTGAATTGTTTTTTCACATTGTTTAGTTAGTTGTTGTTCGAGATAGGTTTGATGATCTTTTAATTGTTCGTATGTTGAATTTGTTGAGCAAAATTTGCGTTGAACAATTTCGTTGTTTAATTGGGTATTTTCGTGAGATAATTTTTCGCATTCGAGACGAAGATTATCTTCGATTTGTTTGGAAATAAACTTGAATTTATCGAATTCTAATCGAATAATTGGAGGAGAATTGTTCTAATAGAAGACAAAAAACAGATAGGAAAGATCTTGTCAAAATCAAATCTGTTGAAAGTGACAAGGTCACGACATTGTCTTGACAGACGAAATGCATTTCTTATCTCATTGTCTATGAGATCCGTCATCGATTCAATACTTTTTTTTCGCTGTTCACCTTGTCAATTGATTACCTGTTGAAATGGTTTTTCGATAATAATTTGCCAATTATTTGTTGTTAATTCTTCGTTCATGCCTTGATAGATTCGTTCGAAAATCGTATCTAATACGACGTGTTCATGTTTATTTATACAGATTTTACATTGTTCGAGAAGATTATTTTGAAAGATTGAAATCGATTTGGGATCGAATTCATTTTTGGCGGTATTGTTCGTTTTCAATAACATATATTGTAGAACTCGACAACGTTCGATGACTAATGTACAAAGACGAAGAACGCTTTCGAAATTCAATGGAATCGAAAATTCATCATCATCGGACGCATTCGTTATTCCGATTGAATGTAATAATGTTGGAACATCAGTGCAGAGAAGTAGAGAAGATGTTGACGATGCTTTTGTTAGATTAGTTTGTTGATCATTGATTTGATTAAGTGGTAATGAAGATGAATTAACCGATGGGTGTTGTTGACATTTATCGGATGTTTCGAATTGATTTGAATGACTTTCACGTTGTAATTCGAGAAATTGTTCTTCGAAATCTTCGATCTGTCGACGGTAATTATCGATTTCAGTTTCGAATCGTTTCTTTTCGATTCCATATTGACTGACTTTTAATCGTAGATCTTCATTTTCGAATTTAATTTCTTCATTGAAAAATTCTAAATCTTCGATACGTTGTTTCAAATCGATTTTTTCTTGATTGAAATGATCGAATATCTGCTTGTAATTATCATGTTTTTGTTCTAATTCATTTTTGTAAATTTCAAAAAATTCTCTATCGATTGAATCAGGCAGAGAAAGTGGCAATTGAAAGAGATCGATGGTGAAACTTAAGGAATTTAATATAAGCTCGGAATGAGATGAAGATTTTTGATTTTCATAAAGGACTGAAAGTTCGTTTTCTGATTGACGGAAATTCTATGAGAAAAACAAGTTTTTTTTCTTCTTCTTCTTCAATAGATATGATTCGATTACGTTTAGTTCTTGTTTTAATTTGTCTAGTTCAATTTTATTTTGATCGATTTCAGTTCGAAGGTCCTAAAAAGCAGAATGAATTACGTTTTGTTTAATTTCTCCATTGATTGTCGATCTCTACTTTTTCAATTTGTTGTAAATTGTTATTCAAATCAGTGAGCTCATTGATTTTGGTATCGAGTTTTTTCTTTAATAATATTTGATTTTTAATTACTTTGATCAATTCGTCTTTGGACATTGATTCCAACTAGAACAATCGAATTTACAAACGATTATTTTATTAACAAACAAACAAACCTTGCCAAGTCCAGATGATTTCTCATCATTGGTTATTTTTCCATCGAATGTTATGTGATCGTTATTCATGTCAATAATTCTCTTTCATCTGAAAATATTAAACATACCATATTGTTCGTAGATAGAACAAAAGAAAGCTATGTCTAAAGGCTTCCAGTAAACACAAGTTATATACACACATATAGATCTATATGTATATATGTAGAAAATGAGTGTTAGTTTGTCTTTCTCCTTCTCATAGACAAACGAAACATAATACATTTTGTTTCCTTGCATTCTTGTCGAAGTTCTCGCCTGTTTAACGATGAAAGCTGATAGACCGATGAAGGAAATGTACCATCACAACAAATTGTTATTTCTCTATTCAATGCTTTTTTTTATGCAACTTACTATTCTCAAGTCTATTGAAGCAATTGTCTGTTATCCTCTGTGGAGACCTTGGTGAGCTCGTTATATGTTCTTCTTCGACAAAGAATTACATAGAATAAGAAATAATAAGAGAACGCAACGAAAGAAAAACTGATGGAATGCTACGCCTCAATGAATCAATCAAGACAAGGAAAAAAATGCGAATAATATTGGCAAAATTGAGTAAATGAGCAGCATGCCTATGTGCACATGTAATTACTAGATGTTCTTATCAATGATTGGTAAAAAAAACAACTGTTATACAAACCGATCATTACTTCATCTGATAGTATTCGAATTGAACTTTGTTAAAAAGCCTTCATTTAATCTTCAATGCTAAGCTCCATTTAAAATATCTATCCGGTTTTCAAGGCTAAATTCTCCTCTTTTTTTCTTTCATTTTATTTTGCTAATCCTAAGAAAATATCAACTATTCAAGTGTAGTCTCAAAACAAAACAAAAAAAAAACTTCGTTGTATCACAAATGTTTAACTTAATCTCATCGGAATACTGATTCATTTGATGACAGACAGGAAATGTTGTTCGTAAACACAAAAATATATTCGAATCAACTATATGAATATTAATATAGGCAAAGCACAAATGATTTTCGTCTCCGAACTTATTTGTTCTGAAATCGAATCTCTTCGACGGCCTTATATTTTTCTGTTTATTATTTTTAATAGACCTGCTAAATTCTAACTTGCTAATGTATTCGTCGCGACCGATAAGAAAAAAGCGAACGACTGTTATGTTTTTCTTTTTTTCTCTCTTTCTCGCGCTCTCTCTCTCTCCTTTTGTCGGTCGTGTCAAGAAAAAGAAAGACGTGGTAACCTTCAACAATCATAAAAGAAAATTTCTTGTAGATTTTATAGTGAATAACAAAGGTAAAAGGAGCAAAAAACCGGGTTGTTGTTTATTCTAAGTTAACCGGATCAATAAAACAAGAAAACAAAATCTTAAATTTCAAACAAACTAGCAATAACTTCTTCTAATATTTCCTATTGGCCTTTCTTCTTTGGTAATATCTTATTTGCTTGAACTTGTAATGTTGTCAAAAGTTTGAATAAGATGTAGCCATGACATAGATGTAATACTGAGCTACTCAATACCGTTGACGGATAAGTATTCCATGCATATTCAATCAAGCCAAGAACTAATAAACTGCAAATATCGAATTCGATTTTTAATTTTTACTATGGAAATAGTTAAAAAATAAACTGACCTAGCAACTTGCTGGGATTTTGTACTCCATAGCAAATGAGCTAACATATGATAGTACCAAACATAGAATTGATAATGAAGCGAACGACAAAAACAAATACCGATGAAATTCGAGTAGAACATCATGGTTGTAATCATATCATCGGAGAGAACGTGAGTTTTATGATAATTTAAAAGTTCACCAAAACTTTTTACGTCCCTGTTTTCGATTAATAGAACAAAAATAGGAAAACTAATGAGGAGATTTTGATCGGTTTACTTTAACCATTGATAACGAGAGACGTAAAGAAGAATTAAAATATGAAGTAATAATAAAGTTAAATGAAAATAACGATTAAGAAATAGATCTTCAGGTATTAAACGCCAATTCACTGTCCAAATGTAGAAAAATTGTCGACCAAGATCAAATGAACGTGCTATGTAAGCAACAGGATTGCTGAGAAGAAATGGCATTGCAAATATCAACTAGATAAATCATTTACTATTCGATCGAACAAAAAATTGACGATTTACTTGTATTAAACCACAATAGATTATATATTGAAATGTTTTTGTCAATCCAACGGAGAGTAAAAGAATAAAAAACAAGGCTGGAGCCATTAGAAGAATATTCATTTTGATTGAAACAGCCAAACTAGAATTGAATTATTCAAATTAACCATACAAAAACACACAAACATCATCGTTCGTTAAAACCTATAGAATATACATCCGATTGCCCATTGTCGACGAAGTAAAAACACGATTGCAATATATAAAACTGTCATCGCAATCGGATCATTAAATAATCGAAGTACAAATATCGAATGGATACGATACGCTAATAAACACATAAATATGTAAGCGTAAGGTGGAACCTGTCAAATAAAAAAGATAGACATCTCCTTTCAACAATACGAACAGACAAGAAAAAATGATGATAAATAGACCTTGGCATTTCGATTGTAAATGTAGAAAACAGCTGAGATCATAATTAAATAAATACCAGCAAAGACATATTGCGCAAGACGAATATTACGACCAAAGTTAGTCACATAATAGAATATTAAATAAATGTAAACAAAGCCAGCTGGATAGACAAGTGGACCTGTATCACCTTTTAATTCATAATAATTATATGTACCATTGACTACGCCTTCAACTTCTTGCATGTAAGCAATCCAATCAATTTCTGTGTATTTTGTTTTTTCAATAATAAATATGTTTAAGAAAATTTCCAACAGAAACAGACCACTCATGACATAAATGGATTTCTTTGGATTTAATAGAATATTCTTGTAGAACGATAGAGTAAATAGTTGTTTGACTTGTGTTCGAGAATAAGAATAATATTTAGATAAAGTCGAATTATTTCGACTTGCAGATCGGGATTGCGGTGGTGGCATTCTCGTATTTTTTATCTGGAAAAATGTTGAATATCTTTCACTAAAAATATTATGACTTGAAGGTCTCAAAAATGTGACGCTCTACATACAGTCTTGGAAGAAGGAGAAAAAAAAATAAATCACGGATTTCATAATTATCAAATAGTAAGCTTGAGAATAACAGATGGCGACACAGATTTACATCATCGAAAAAATAAACAACTTCCTCTTTTTCAATATATTTCAAAGAAAAATTTCATACTTTACAAACAATCAATGGCCACATCAGTTGATCAATCCTGTCCAATCTGTTTCGAAATCTACGATACTGCTCAATATCCCAAAGTATTTTCGATCTGTAGTCATGCATTTTGTAATGTTTGTTTACAACGAATCATAAAACTCAATCCATTCTGTCCCTTATGTCGTCAATACCTTTTGCCGAATAATTCATCGACCAAACCTAAACAATTACCGAACGAAGCGACATGGAATCCACAAACTGTACGGGCCATGCTTGGCAGAGAAGAACTCGACGAAAAGGGAAATTCATTTCGACCTGTTTACCTATCAAATGGTGAACGTACAAATATTCATGTCGGTCGAGGTTCTAACATCAGCATATCAAAGGATGTTAATCTCGTTATTAATGGAAAACGAGTGGAAAATCCTTCTGATTGCAGTACACAATAACTTTTCTATGTTTTTTTCTTTCAAAAAGAAATTTATTAACATAACAATAAATACAATAAATTAAAACTAAAATATAATAAATAGTTCGATTGCTCAATGATCTGTTGCTGATCGTCGTGATGGTAAATCGCGTTTTTTTAATTTTTCACTATGACGTCGATTTTTGAACCATTGCTAAACAAAGAAAGACAAATTATCGACAATATTTATATATGAAACTTTGGAGAAAGATGTACTTACACGAACTTTATCAACCGATACATTTAATTGTATAGCTAAATCTTGAAGAGTTTCATTGGATGGATGCGAATCACGATTGTAAGCTTGATGAAGTAATTGAAGTTCGTTTTTCTTGAAACATTTGTGTCGACGAAGTGGTGTACGATCAGCTTTTGGAGCAGGAATTGTGTCTAAAAATAGACAATCGATTAGATATGAATATTGATCCATAACAATACTTGCTACAGATTGAGAACAGAAAAACAAAATTGAAGATACATACTTGATTGTACAGAAGGGGAGAAATATACTTGCGTTTGTTGTTGTTGTTCTTGTTGATAATAAGAATATGAAGTTGATGGTGTTGTAGAATAAAAATTGTATGGTGAATGAACTGGACATGATGTTGTTGGCATTGGCGAATAGAAATAAGATGATGATGATGATGTTGGTGAGATGTAATCATATGAATAATCGTATGATGTTGAATATTGGTTTATTGGTGAAGAGAAATAGTTGCTATTCATTGTAAATGTAGTTTAAGTGAATAGATAACGTTGAGTTGAGTGAGATCTCATTTATATATGAATTTTCGTTCTGTTTAATGATAATAAATGACGAATAGTTAAATATTTAATGAATAATGTCTCGTTTCCCAGAACAGCTAAGGCAACACTGTTCTTAATTGGTATTCGTCATCAAGCGAACATTTTAATGATGATCATTTCTTAATTGGTGCGCACTATGTCAATGTATGGGAATTAAGAAGAGAAAAAGCAAGACATGTCTTTCGTTCTCTCGTCTAATTTTATTTCGAAGAAGAAAAACAAAACAATCACTGAATCGTACAAAGATGTTTTGAACAGGAATGAGACTGTTCGAATGGTGGACAATTGTTCATAGTATTAAAATTAAGATTATCGAACAGTTCGGAATAATCACTATCGGAATGTGAAGAGAATTCTTCGACTGAATAAACATCGATGTACTCATCGACACTATCAGTACATGAACGAAATGTACTATCGCTTGTGAACGAATCTGTATCAGCGTCGTCATCGAACGTAGCTAGTGGTGACATGTAAAGTTGAGTTGAATGCGATGGAAATCTTGAAAGATGTTTTTCACGTGAACAAGCAAGAAGCGGAGTGGATGGATAACGAGAAACTGAAGGATTCTTTTGGTATAATCGAAAGGAGAAATTTGAACGATGCATTTCGTGATGGTTTTGATTGAGAATTTGTAAAGATGGGCGTTGTCGTAATGGTGATTCAATAATCACAGGTAAATTAGAACGAAGATGATCATCGATCTAGATATTGACTATTTAGATGTTAGACGAGTTTTAAGTGAAACTTACATGATGTCTTCGTTCGTTTTTGATTTGATTGAGCCGTTTGACATCATTGGATTTCCATGACCAGGAATCTGATTTTTCCCAGTATGGTGTTGACGATATTGTTGCTTGTGAATGATCATTAATAGTAGTAAGATGATCGATGCAATTCTGTTCGACAAATGAGCGTATTTCGGGCAATGAAGTAAACATGAATGTTTGAGATGATTGTTCGTATTGTTTTTTCGATGATTTTGTTGATCGATTGTTGGATGGTAGATCACGAAAAGTAAATTTCGGAATTGAAGTACGACCTAAATATTGTTGACGATCGATTCGAATGAGTATGAGATCTACTTACGAAGAAGTGATAGTCGAGGTTTACGTTGAACTAGAGATTGATTGGATAAACGATTTTTATGTCGAAGTCTTGCAATTGAATCATTGAGTGATGTCGTTGACATTGGAAAACGATGATTGAGAATTGGTCGCCATTCAGTTTTATTTGTTGTTGCTGGTGGTTGTTGTTGATTTGATGAAATCGTATTGATCAAAGGTTTATTTGCTACATCAATTGGTTGTTGTCGTATTTCCGAGATGCAATCGACACTACCAGCCATTGTCTTTCGATAATCACAATCAAATGATGATGAAGATGTTTTAAAACCAACGAAAGTCTCTAATGGAACATTCAATGAAGTTAACGAATGAGTTTTTAATTTAATATTCAATTTCAATGGTAAAAGATCAGATTGGTCAGTAGATTGAGGATAATTACAACAAATCTTCATTGTCATACGAACAACAAACTGTATATGTATATGTGCGTGTGTGTGTGTGTCGATATATTAGTGAATAGTAGTGATGCGATTGATCATTAAATGAACAGAGCGGTAACAAAACATCGATGTAATACGATTCTTTTCGTTTTGTGTCTACGAGACAATGAAATAAAACAGATATACGCCATATTTATACATCTTTACTATAGTTAGTCATTTTGTATTCATAACACTTGAGATCTTTTGTTATAACAATCATAAAACGAAATTTACTCGAAACGGTCAATCAGTTCATAGGATGTCGCTTGTGTTCATCGAAAGAGAGAGGGAAAATGGTGAAGAGTATGCACTTGACATAGACACTACTCAACCAATAGAATATATGTAGGTTTATCGAAAAAAAAACAATCCTTCATCACAATGAAATAGTAAGTTTATTGGCGTGTTCGTAGAATTCAGCAATTTTACACACAAAATACACCTACTTATGTAAGACTATTTCCCTTATTCTATCGATTATTTCCTTTTCTTTCTATTCGATCAATGTTTAGACTCAGATAGTCCAAAATAATCTATCGTCGTTTCCAACTTTGTTCTCAGCAGAAGCATAAAATTATAGCTTGTTTCGGCTAATAAGACCGCTATTATTTTAAGCAAAAAACAACACAATACAACTCAGCCAATGTTCCATCGAAACATGTCTTTATCAATTCAAACACTAGAATTTCTTCAACGCCCTCACCCTGGGAATTAAAACGTGGACTTCGATAATATCGCCGATGATCCAGCGATTTTATCACTCAACCCTTCGATATAATAACTTTTCGCTTTTATATAAAAAATCACACTAATAAAAAATGATCGATTTTCTATTTACTTCAGTTTATTTATTTTTATTCTTTCTTAGCATGTGCGATTTTCTAATGAACAAAATGAACGATTATCAAGCAAACAACAAAAAAGAGAGAAGAAAAGAGAAGAGAAGAAGAATAGTAGTAGAAAGAGAGAGAGAGAGAGAGAGAGAGAGAGAGAGAGAAAGATTAAAGAAAAATAAGATACATATCTCTACATGCTAAGAACTTCAGATACAACATCGATTTGTACATACACACGTACAATTATAATATAATAACAAAATACAATTATTAGTCAAGCGAAATAAAAAATAAGAGCGATTGAGATCGAGAATGCATAGATTTATTTGCGTGTACGTGACGGTTTTTTGATTCGAGATTTTTTATCATCATCGTTGGGCGTATCTTTTTCAGCATATGTCGGATTGTTATGAAAAAGACGTGTACGAAGATTATATTTTCCTTTTGGCGATGGATTCTTTTTGACGATGGACGCGGCTGGAGTTGACGGAGCAGTTGTAGCTGGTGTTTTCGTGATTGTCGTTGGAAAACGATTCGTTGGCGTTGATGAACCAAATCCAACGACAGTTGATTTCGTTTGCAGAACACGATTGATTCGTGCCGAACTCGTTAGTGTTGGACTCGGTCGAAATAATGATTGAATTCGTTTGAATGCCGATTGTTTCGGCGTCGTTGGAAGTGCTTCGGTTGATGCACCGATTTGTGTCGATGATGAAACAGCAACTGTCGCAAATGACATACGATCGACTGACACATCTCGTTCGATTGTTGAATAGATATGCGATGGTGAAGTCTGTTGAATTGGTATTGGCGTTGGTTCGATGGTTTGTTTTTTCGTACGACCACGAATAATCGCAGTTTTCGGTTTGATTTTTGTCGATTCAGTTGTGAGATTCGTATTCGATGTTTTCTTTTTCGTTTGTTTGATTTCAACGGGTATAACTTGCGAATTGCTCGCTGTTGATCGATCTCGAGTCGCTCGTCTCGGTCGTTTGCTATTGTCTTGTTCGTAATTATCAATCGAAGTGTTTTTATTCGAACTTGCTGTCGATCGACTACGTGTGACACGTTTGGGCTTCTTAGTTTCTTGTTCATCATGACTATCATCGTTCGTACGTCGTTTCGTGCCAGTCGAACGATTTTCTTGTTGATTGAAACTGATTGTCGAAAGTGTCGGTTGTAGAACTCGACCATTTTTATGCATTTCAATTAATTCTAATTGTAAAGCATCGTATTTGACTTGTAAAGTTTTAAATTCATGTTTCGTTTGCGTATAATCATATTGAACTTTTTGTAATTGCGTTTGTTCATGTCGAAGTTTATCTTCGAGTGAACGAGCCTTTTTCTCAACGTCTTGTTTTCGATAGAGTTCGAGACCGAGATCACGTCGTAAGCGTTGAACTTCATCTTGTAAATGTTGTTGATTCTCATTGGTTTGATCTTGTTTTTCATTGAATTTATTCTTGATTTTCGTATGTTCAGTTGTCAATTGATCGTATTGTTTTTGAAGATTTTTCAATTGTAATTTCAGCGAATCGATTTCGTCATTCGAATGGAGATTTTTCTCTTTCAATTCTTTTTCTAATTTCGATACTTTCGAACGAAGTTGTTTTTCATTGAGAACTAAATCGTTGTACAATTGTTGCGTACGAAGATGACCATCTTGTTCAGTACGATAGTTTGCTAATAAACTTTCGTATTCTTCCGATAACTAACAAAGACAAAAGAATTCGAAAGGAGAAACAAAAACATTTGGAAAACTACTGTTTGCTTTTCATTGGCTATGGAATCGAATCTTTCACGTTGATAAAGAAGATATCGAACAGTTTGAACACGTTCTTGACTAAATTGAAAGATAATATGTAAAAAAATCAAGAATAGAGCAGATGATTACTGTAGAGCAAGAAGAAAATTTCGACGGTTCGATGCTTGTTTTTGTAATAGATCTAATGATTTCTTCGTACAATATTTCCAATAACTTATCTATAGAAAAAAAAAAATTCATCTTTGAAATCGAATCGATAGACAAAAAAAACAACAACTAATTACCGATTTGTTATTTGTTGGAATGGAAAACGACGAACCATCGAGTAGTTCCGTATCAGCTTCTTCGATTTCTTCTTCATCCATGATAATATCTTTCTTATGTTTATCTTTCAAAGGTCCATCTTTAACTAATCGTTTCGGACCTTTAATTTTCGATTTTCTCGGTTGTCTTATCAAACCACCAGCACCAGCTTTCGGTTCATTAGCAACAATAATCGTCTAGAAAATCAATCTCGTTATTCGATTCATCTCTCGTTTCAACATACTTTCTGTGCCAATGCACAAAATTTTAATAAATCATTCGTTTGATTAACAAACGTTGCACATGGGTTGATATTACAGCAAATGATTGTTCGACCACGACCGACAAAAAACGGTCGAAATATACTCGTCAACACACTATTTCGATAGGGAACGAGCATTTGTTTTCTATGAGACCGAGAAAAAACAAAAATAAAATAAATTAATCAATGTTTTTCGTTTTTTTTTCTACTTGGCTGTTTGATTTTCATTCAAAACTCGAATACAATCTTTGAATGTCATCAACGATTTATTAATATTACAAGTTTCAGCTAATTGTTTGCCCGTGCCCATCGAAGGTTCATTGCCAGCTAGATCACAGATATCTAAATTCGAGAAGAGATTTACAAAAAAAAACAAGCCGAAAGAGAAATATTCGTCGTACACATATGACTCATTGTTGGTTCTTCGTCGAATTCATTGATTGTGATTAGTGTGATGCATAAAACAGCATGAGATCTCGATGATGCTTCATTGAGATTCGTTTTCGATGTTGAACGATTTGCAAAACCGAATTTAATGATATCTTCGGCTTCGTTTATGTCAAAAACAGGAATTTGAATGAGATTTCGAATGACGGTCGACTCGTCATTTTGAATGAGACGAAGATATTTTCGATTCTTCATTTCTTTGGGTTGAACAAGAAGATCGAGAATGTTTTCATTGTATAATTCGAAAAACGATATCCAAACTGAATAATGTTCATCTAAATCAATCGAAATTCTCGATTTTATTCGAAGAAAAAAAAAAGTTTTGTATTTACCCTCAACGGATAAATCTTGAAAACTATTTTGTTGTTGAACAATATTCGGCAAACGCATTCGTCGCTAGAAGAAGAAAATGAAGACAATAGAAACGAGAATTTGTTTGTTCTTACTCGATCGTTTTTATCGTCTTTGAAAATATAATTTCTCGCCGTTATTTCAGTGTCAAGCGTGGAATCCGTTGTTGGAATGAGATTTTCGAGGCCATCAGGTTTAAAAAAAACTTTATTGTCGATATTTTGACCGACATTGAGAAAGATTCGATGAAGACATTTAGGAATCAAGCCCGGCTCTTGCGGTGTGCCGAACATCGTATGTGTTTTACCGCTATTTGTCAAACCGAGTGTGCAAAGAAGCCAATTCGCTCCTGAAAACACTTCATTCGTTGGTTGTTCGAGAATTTGTTCGAACAAATCTTGTTGATTACATTGATGATCGAATATGCGAGTCACCTTTCAACAAACGAATCATCACATTTTTCAGTAAAACACAAAAAAAAAGAAGAAGACTACCTCGTATTCATTGTACGATGCTTGAATATTTCGAATTGTATTGTTCGTTGTTGGACAAATTTTGACACTAATATGTTTTTCATCGATGATATTCAAGAGTTTCTGATGTTCGCCTCGTTCGATTTCATCGCCAATAAACGGACGTAAACGTACATAAACATTCAATGGAGGTAGTTCACGACGTTTGTTAAGTGTTGTAGTTGTATCAATGGTTTCAGTTGTATCCATTTTTTCATAACAATTTAATCTGATAAAAACAATGGGGACAAAACAAATCTAATTTAGAGAAAAATTCAAATGTCATTAATTTTAGCAACACAATATAGCGAACGAAACAAAGCGAAACGAATGAAACGAATGTGTTATGTTTTTCAATTGTTCATACTGGTTAGCTCATTTTTCTGCGAACAAAGGAATTCTGAAATTGATTTTTTTATTAGCAAACAAAATGAAAATGAAAATTATTTGTTCGTCGAGCAAAATAATCAAATGATTTATTTGAGATTTTAATCAAATTTGACTTCGTTTTTTTTATTGAATAGATGTCGTCGATGGTTACATGAACGTCAATGGTGCATACGTAGCAAATTAAAAACAATTCTTCGAATAGAAAATAAAATTATCAACATCAATCTATTGAAAATTGAAAATTAATCTCACAGAATGACATCTGTTTCTTCTATATTTAGTAGAGAGAATGCTTCAGATCAAATCGATCTTAATCAAATTATTATTTTATCATCATCAAAACCAAATCCACTGTTAACATGTGCCTTCAATAAATGTTATACAAAAGCACTTCTTGACGCGCATAATAAGCTCGAGCAAATCGATGTTCAATCACTTTTTATCAATGAAACCCCATCGGCTGCCTCATACACTGTCACTGAAGATGATTTCGATGCAACAGCTTTTCCTAATCGAAGTTTAACTCCAACATCGCTTAGTCTCAGTCAATCTCGTCACGAACAATCAACAAACGAACGATTTCATCGGTTACTCTATTCACTTGTGGCCAATGAAATGTATGAAATTGTTTTACGATGGATTGAAATCGATTTACGCAATGAAGAAGAACGTGCGAGTAAAGATAAACGAATCAAAAATCGTCTCAAAGAAAATCTTAACGAAGTGAAATCAATGGCAAAATCGATTGATATTCAACGATTGTACGCTCTATGTGGAACAACACAAGATAGTTTAATTGAACATGTCGATTGGCGATCGATGGTAACGAAAATGAGACGTCAAGGTGGTTTTAAATATTTCGATGAACTTTCATTGAAAAACATGTGGATACATCGATGTCAATTCGGATTAGAAAATGTTTGGTCGAATGAAGATGATCAATTGTTAGACGATCTAGTCAAACAATATGGACATGGCAAATGGATGGAGATTGCTCAACATCAAACATTTCAAGTAGAATAATGTTGAAATTTTAATAGGAGAAACGAATGTGATCGTTTTATTATCTAGAAAAAGAAGAAATCTCCATTTATGTGTGCTCAAAGATTTATGATTAGATCGAATACAACTTATTCGAAAAGGTAAATTCAATGAGACGAAGATTATAGATGCGAGTTGATTGTTCTAAAATCTATTTGTTCTTTTGTAGAACTTTTACAACAGCAGAAAAAGAAAAACTTCTTGCAATGTATAAATTTCGTTGTTCAATAAGAAAAGATTATCGTTTTTGTGTGTCACATGCTGCATATGAACTTGGCGATCGTGGTATTAGTCAAGTAACACACGTATGGGCACGTCTGAATCCCGATATACAAAAAGGCCCATTTACAACTGAAGAAGATGCGATTCTATTACGTGAAGCCAGTGATAATCCAACGATTTGTTGGACTACATTAGCATCAGCTCATCTTCCCGATCGATCAGGTCTTCAATGTCGACATCGATATCTTCAATTAGTTAAACTGCAATCTGCACAAACAACAACGAAACCAATAAGACCCAAAGTAGGTTTTCTCCAGTGTTGGGAACGGTTCGGTTCGAAGGTGAATGATCTGAATTTAACCGAAACATAGAAATTTGAGAGAATTAGAAAAAAAGAAGTCCCAAAATGTAGAAAATACTTATAAAAGAAGAGATAATTAATTTCTGGTCATTTTTTCACATCAAAAGGAGAATCTGATAATAGTACAGATTCTTTTAATTTTCCTAGTAACAACTTGATAAATCTACTTCCAGCGACAGGATTGTTTCTTCATCATCACTCGCTGAGTTGTATTGCTGTTTGAATCAAAATTTAATCCATTTTATACTCCAAACAAACTAGTGGAATAAACTATGTTTTCTCTCAGTTGTTACCGAGATTGGAATATGGTTTGAATTTTTAGAAATGATTTTTTTTCCAAGATTTTTCGTGGATATTTGTACATGAAATTTAAATATGATGTGTATGAAAAATGCGTTCTCTGAGCAGCTCAGCAGGGAAGATCGTAACAAAAAAGAACAAGATATTAGAAAGATATATCAGAATATGCGTAGAAATATTCTACTTTATTTTAGTACATTTCTATCATCTTGAACATTAATTTAAGTACTGATTTTCCTGACACAATCTTGTGATACCCAGTGATGTGTGGATGAATAGTAGTCTTCCAAAACGGAACAAGACTTAGTAACTGCTCTTATTAAAATAATTCTAAGTAAAAATGAATAGTTCTGATTTTCTCTGTCGCAATTAAAATCACTGTAAATTCGGTTCGGTTTTATCTTCAAAAAACTCGAACCGTTCCCAACACCGATTTTCTCTACCACGAGCATTTCTTAATCATTCGACTGTAAAATGATAAATTTCATTTTCCCTTGATGTCTTAATGAGTTTATATTGTCGTGTTTTTATTTTGTAGAAATCTGATCAATCAAAAACTTATCTTCAATGGCTTGATAAACAACCGGTATCAACACAGAATTTTCTCGAACAGTTTTATCCAAAGAACCGAATGACTCAACTTCAACAATCAATTATCGCCATGAATTCGAACAAAATCGAATTACTTATGGAAAAATTGGAACAGAATTCAGTTCAATTGAAAAAATGTTTACCTTTACGAGATTTAACTCTTAAACTCAATCAACCAACGGTGACTATTGACGAGATCTATGCGAAATTTGTTAATAATAATGTGTGATAGAAAAAAAATAAGATACATATGTATTTTTTTTTCTCATGTCTATGTTTAATACATACGAAATCAAATTAATATATATACATTTAACAAAAACAAAGATATAGGAAAAAAAACAAAATTTATATCAAGATAATCTATTTTCATTTGTTTTTGTTTGTTGTTTTAATGAGATTTTATGTTTTCCTGTGGTTGAAAAAAAGGAAGAACAAAGAAGAAAAAAGAAAGAAAGAGAGAGCAAAACAAAACAGAAAATAATCACAATGATGATGAAGGACGCTGTTCATTGTTATACGCGTGTAGTAAACGTTTTTTCAACGGAGCACTGTGGCCAGACGGTGATGATGGGGATGATGATGCCGATGAATTCGATTGATTTGACATCATTGGATATGATCGTTGAACAGGAATATCATACAAATCTGGTCGATGCATCGTCTTAAATAAAAATAGAAGAATTTTGAGTATTTTTTATCATTCCACAAGAATAGTAAAAATAAGAAAGATTTTCGAACGAGATAGGCTTTTCGCGGTTATTTTTATCAAGATATGGAGACAACACATACAGTTCAATGAGCTGAACTTAAGTTATATACTGATAGACAAGTAAAAAAAGAGAATAGATTCGATGAATGACGAAAGGAGAATAAGAACACGAATGAATCAGAGTATAAAAATAGCAATTTACTATTTCATTTAAATTAATAAACATAATATAAACTAATCATTCGTCTGCTCGAAGTGCTTTTATATTTACTCAACAATTCATATGTGAATTTCATAAATTTCCTACTGATTTAAAATTAATTAATCAGAAAATTATTGTATGATAAAGTCCATTGTTTCGCTCGAAAAACCAGATTAAGTCACCTGTCTTTCTACCCGAGAACAGAAAACATGACAATTCCCCATTCTCTTTCTGTTTTGTTTTTCATTAATACATTGAACAGACAAGAAAAAACAAACACGGCATAACAACACTTCTGTTCAATTTGTTTCTTAGAGATTTTTCTTTTTGAATTCTATTTACTTTTATTTTACGAGACGATGGTCCAAGAGGATGTGGTGATGCGAGTGAAAGCGACGATCCATATGTCGATATAGGTGAAACTGGCGTTGGCAATGCTAATTCAGGTGCCGATGGGTAATGACAAAAACTATACAATGACGATGATGACGAAGATGACGGAGGAGTTGAAGGCAAACGATCATGATGCATTGAAAATGGTGGATAAGCAGACGAATTAGGATTTAGTTTATGATTAGAATAGACGGATGAGTTGCCACCCGGTGAGTTATTCATTGACATAGGAAATTGTTGGCCTAGTTGATGAGCATGACGACGAGAAGCGTCGAAACGAAACAGTTCGTTTTGATGATGCGAACGATGCAGAGCTGTAGGATTTAATGGAGGAACCAACGAGGGAGCTGATGAATCGAGTTCAAATGGATCACGTAATGCGAATGGAGCCGTATTTGACGATTTGCCCATTGGCACGCTTGGCAATATGACTTTCGGAATGGATCTTTAAACAAACAAACAACAGAATATGAGTAGATTGATTTAATCGGTTTAGTATTTTGAACTTTAAAAAAAAAGAAAGACTTTCTAATACCTCTTTCGTTTTAATTTTAATTGCGATGGTGATGAACTAGGTAACGGCGGTGTATTACGCGCAGTATTGAGATTCTGAAAAACACTGGGAGCTGAATCTGCAAAAAATCATTTGACAAACATAGCCATATTTATAAATAGACTAATAAAAACAGGAAAGTTTTACTCGGATGAAATGTAGGCGGGGCATGTTCAATGTCAAGTTCTCGTCGAATTAAATATTCAAAATTCTTTGAAAGTTCGGATGAATCTGGTCGGCCTTTTGATATACTATTTGTGTTATTATTGGCATTGTTTCGTTCTACATAAACACATCAATTCTATAGATTAAATAGCTAATTCTTTATCGTACCAGCGTTGGCAAGTAGGGTTCTTGTAATTGAGCTTCGTGATCGTAGAATTCCACCATCACTACCATTATCGTTGAGTCCATTTTGAGCGGATTGATCGTCAAGTATTTGTTGATGAATTTCTAAAGAGTAGAACCAAACAAGAAAAAAAAACATTTTACTCGACTTTAAATTCTAATCAATTAACCTTCATATTGTTGATTATTTAACGGTTGACCACCGAGTATTTTAGCAATAGATGAATTTCGGCGACGTTGTTGTTCAGGTGTATCATTGGCAGCATCTAAATACATTCAATAAATGAAATTAGAAACCAAACACTCCAAGTGAAAACATATAAATCATCTACCTGTACCAGACACGACAGGAGATACTACGGTTTGTAACTGATTGGTTTGGCTAGTCGATGAAGGTGCTGAAGTTGAAGCTGGTGGAATGTTAGTTGTATCTACAGATGATTCATTCGAATTCGAAGTATCATTTATGACAAGTAAAGTAGGACAGGACACCGATGGTGATTGTGGAGGCTAAAATATAAGTAGATCATAATCGATTTATTCGTCTGTTTACTACTGTGGTAAATCATAGAAATATATAATACGTACAACTGACGTTGCAGGCGGAGTATTTGCTGGTTGAGCTTCAGTATTATCATCGACATCGACACCAGTAATGTCATCGTTATTCGATAGGTACATTTCGTGCAATGTTGATTAGAAAAATAAATCTAGAATAACAATAAAAATAATCGTTGATTGTGTCGACGTCGGCTTGTTTTCTATTTTTCTTTTCTTATTTTTGTCTCATTATTATTTATTCGCTCCTTATGAAACTCGTCAGATTCTTCAATACGCGTTTTTTCATAGTTCGAATACTCGCTCCCTCTCTCTCTCTCTCTTTTTTTCTTATTCGGAGCACTCGATATTTCTATTGTACTATGATATTAATATGCCAAACTAATTAATCACCTTTCTCACCTAAAATTACAAGAAAACAGCGTGATGACGATGACGAACATGTAAATTTAACTATTTTAATATCTGTCTTCAAGTCATTGGTCACGTCTGAGCTAGATGTGTGAATATATACCCTATAACATGTAAAATTTTTCGTTTTCTTCAAAGATTAAAACCAAGCGTGCTGATAAAAAAAAAGAAGAAAAAAAAACTATATTTGCTTTCTGCATAAAAACTTTGCGTAAGACAAACAGTTACACATACACGAAGGCTGGTAAACAAGAAGGTGATTGTCAGTTATAACAGCAACATCAATGCGTTTTTTTTTCTTATTCGACTCGTCATCCTTTTTTTTCTTCTTTTACTCTTTGTTTCAAAAAGCAGGATGGTGTATGAGCACATCGAATGATATTCTTTTTTTTTCTTTTTCACAACGGCGAAAGACTCACTTGTTGACGGTAAAAGAGAAGAAATATGCAAAAGAAAGCAACGCAAAGAATGAAAAAAAAAACGCGAGAGAAAAGAAAAATAAGAGACCAAACGGACGGATACAAAACGAGTGGATTGTGCGCAACCATGCACGCAACCAAGAAGAAAGAGAAAGACATACGAACTTCCATGAATGTTATTTTATATGAAAAAAAGCTCGACTCTGAATACACTATCTTTTAGGTCAATAAGTACTCGATCGCAAAAATAGTAGACGAAAAACATTGCATGACGATGTAATAAAAAAAGAAAAAGAAGAAGGAAACATGACTGGCGGAAAAACAATCAGACGAAATAGAAATGACGTGTAAACATGCATAAATATAGATTACTACATTGGACAGCTTAGCAAATAAGATGTTCTTTTGAGTACAATGTGTTATGAAGACAATTGGATTTCTCATCATAGGGGACTACGCACTTTCGAAATAAAAATCGATTCTTAATCATGAGAAAAAGTACAGATTGATTTCAAATTGACCTACTAAATTCGATTTTTCTGAAGTACAATTTCTTCTATCCTACAATGAAGAAAAGTTATCTGACTCTGAAATCAATGTTAGAAAGAAGAAAAAAAACGGATTTGTTTGTAGATATGATCTGTTTCATTTCAAAGAAAAAAAAAGGGAAAGAATGTGACATGACGTTTTCTTTCTTTTTTTTTCTCAAGTATTCTAATCGAAAAAACGACTCGTACTGAGTAAACAAAATCGGAGAGAAAAAAACGTTGTGATAAAACTAAAATTCAATATGCTAGTGAAAAGAAATTCAAATTAAAAAAAAATCTAAATATTTGCTCAGGAGAAAAGCTGACAGGATTTACAATCAGATACGATTTTCTTACTAAAAATACATCTTATCCAAATAATACGACAGATTCTTTCGTTAGACGGAAGAAGAAAAACGGCAGGACAACGGAAACTTGACAAAATAATGACAATATAATGGAGCAAAATTTTCAAGCTGCGATTAATAAATAATCTGTAGGATTTATAAATATAATGCGTATCTCCTCGGTAGAGCCATCATAATTAAATATTGTTTTCCAATGACTTTCTTCTTGTTCATCACAACGGCGGCTGGTTCAGTTCGTTTTTTTTTGTCATATTGACGTTGAAGAATGTTTCTGTTAGAGGACACTACTTGTCGGTCGTTTTAGTTTCTTTTCTCTATCTCTCTGTTCTCCAGTCATTGTACACTATCCATATAAATTGACGTGTGTTTTTCTATTTACAGGACTTTTCTCTTCTTCATCTTCTATCGAAATAAACTTCGTTAAAGTCAGTTCGAAAAGGAGCTAACAGTTTCCTATCAAATCTCATTTATAATTCATTTAGTTGAACTTGAAACAAAGAATAGACGTCTATTTTTATTTTTAGATGGTTAACGAAAAAGTCCTGGAACAAAAATCAAATACTGAAGATCATGAAGAACATCAGTATCTTCGTTTAGTCAAAGATATTATTGAAAAAGGCTTACAGAAATCTGATCGAACTGGTGTTGGTACACGTTCGATTTTCGGTCCGAACAATCTACGATTCAATTTACGAGACGGTTCATTTCCACTCTTAACAACGAAACGTGTGTTTTGGCGTGGCGTTGTCGAAGAACTTCTTTGGATTATTGGCGGTAAAACAGATGCGAAAATTCTCGATGAAAAAAATGTTAAAATCTGGAATGATAATGGAACACGAGAATTTCTCGATAAACTTGGTTTTACTGAACGTGAAGAAGGAGACTTAGGGCCGGTCTATGGTAAGTAAACGAATCACAACAAAAGATCGTATTAGACTTTGAATAGGGCGGAATACACTCAAAAAATGAGATTATTGAATTAATTAAATGTGGTTATATGATTTTCCTTTTTCTTTACTCAAGAATACTTTGAAGTATAAGAAAACAGAAACCTCTTACTTAGTGATAAAGTACATACACTTGTGAATGTACTGCACTAACTTAGCAACCTTGTCTCTTTATTACTTCCTTTTTTTTATTTTGAAAACTGATTACGATCCCTCGGAAATAATGTACTCATTTTAATCATCATTGTCATTTGAAACCGAAAGAAAAATATTTTTTTCTCGTTGAACTACTCGTTATATCTCGACATGTTGTCATCTAATAATGAATAATTTCCTGTGTCTAATTACACCCTAGAAATAAGAACGATCTTCGATATTATTAGTATTATTAAAATGAAATTATTTAGGCTTTCAATGGCGTCATTGTGGAGCAAAATATGTCGACTGTAAAAGTGATTACACAGGTCAAGGCATCGATCAACTTGCTCAGCTCATTCATATGATTAAAACTGATCCTAATTCACGTCGTTTAATTCTATGTGCATGGAACGTCAATCAATTATCCGAAATGGCTTTACCACCATGTCATGTCCTATGTCAATTTAATGTTTCACCCAATAACGAATTATCTTGTCTGATGTACCAACGTTCGTGTGATTTAGGCTTAGGTGTACCATTTAACATAGCATCGTACTCGTTACTTACATATATGATTGCTCATGTATGTAATTTAACACCAGGTGATTTTATTTATTCAATGGGCGATGCACATGTTTATTTAAATCATGTTGAACCATTGAAAGAACAAATCGAACGAGAACCACGACCATTTCCAAAACTAACTATTGTCAATCAACGAACATCGATCGATGATTTTGCATTTGATGATTTCAAACTTGAAAATTATTTACCATATGGTCCAATCAAAATGCAAATGGCAGTTTAAAAAGATAAATGAACTCGTCACATACATTAATATTAATCTTCTTCTATATTTTTTTGTATTTCTTTCTTTTTTTTTCTTATTCATTATATGTTAGATAAAGATCATTTTCTATAGTTCATGAACTGACTTACTTTTGCCTCTTTTTTTGAAATTTCAAACAGCTAGAACAAATATCGATACAAGATCCTTATCTTCAAGCGAGAGAAGTACATTTAATTTTCTTCTCTTTTCAGCTAAAGTCAACGTGTTCTTGATTCGTTTTGTTTATTTTCTATTCCGTACAAAACAAAATCTGCTATTGGGATCGAAAAACAGACAATTCATTTAGTTGTTGACTTGATTACATACGACCTTTTGTTCGATCTATCGTTGACGGTAATGATTTAGCTAAATAGGAAAAAAACCGATTCTCTTCCTTTTTCTTTATACGCTATTATGATTTCAATGAAGGTCATAGATAAAACAAAAATTCTACGAATTTAAATTCTCTTTTCCAGTCAAAGGAATTCATAAAATCCTACACGAATCGATGTTTCATAAATCTATAAGTTGTTTTGATTCGAATTACATATAAAACGAAGTAACAGATGTCAAACTAGATTTTAGATTTCCTTTTCAATATTTTTCTTCCTCTTTCTCGCGCACAAAACTCATAATCTAGCAAACACTTTCAGACGGGTTAAATATAATTAACAAATACTTATCAGAGTATGTTAAATCTTAGCTATTTTATCTAATAGACATGGACATAAGTTATTTGCATTTGTCTACGCTTTTACTAAGTAGAGGATCAAGTATCGAGACATTCGTAGAATTCCAGTTTTAAATATTTAAAACATAACGAGAAAACTTATGCAAATATATAAACAAATACTTATCTAACAAAGAAAAACAATGACCTTCGTAATGCTTATTTGAAAAGGAACAAACTGAAATGTTGTATAATCGGATGTTCTTTCTACTAGCAGATTAGTTAAATTAAAACTAATTTATTATCTGATCGTTTTTTAATAAAATACACGTGCATAATTATAAAATTCAGTTAATTCGAATATTTTGATGAGTATTTATTATTAGAAGTACGTCAGATTAGTTTAATAATGCAGGAAAAAAAGAAGAATTTCGAATAGTAAAAACAAGTGAACACACTGACTTACCTGTTTTGTGTTTAAGTATTCAAAATATACCGGGTTACTTTAATGTTGAATAATAAAAACTATATTATCATTTTGTTTTATACGTCTCGTCAAATAATCTTTTTGTTGTTCTTCAGAAAAGGTCACGAATATAATTGTACTCAGCGACAACTGAAAATTATTCGACTTTATTATTATTTCGTATGAAAAACAAAGTAAATGATGTAATGAACCAAGTACCTTATCTATTTTATTACAAAATTTGCATTCAATGAATCGATTGTAGTGTGAACAAATTTTTTGTTTGACCAGTTGACTGTGATTCAATTTCAACGAAAAAAATATTCAATCTGTACTCGCACGGTTTGATAATAGGAAAGCAAATGAGATAAGAAAAACAAGCTTTTGTGAAAAATACGACCGAAATAATCACTAAAAGAACCTTGTAGTACTTTTACATAAGCAAAAAAAAGCAAAAGAAAAGAAAAACAACATTGAAAAAGAAACGTGTAGCAATGAAAAATCGTTTATTTCGTACTTTTTTCTCTTTAACCTATATATTTTGCAATACATCGAACTTTTGACATACATTTCGAACGGTTACCAACTAGTCGTTTTAAATAATAATGCTCAGACTAGATTTGTCAACTTGTTGCACTAATACTTTTCTTGAATGAGGAAAAGTCAGAGCATTTTTTTACTAATCTAAGTATTTAATTACGATTCAAACATTTATTATTAACGAAGAGTATAAGGAAAGAGTTCGAATAGCTATCGATATGAATATACTCAACTGAAAATTAATTGAGTAAGTACATACGTCAAAGAATGCTTTTGAAAAACATGAAGAATATAGAATATCATCACGCATAAGTGAATAATTTGGATTCAACGCACCTTGACATTTTTTTCAAATGAAATCAGAAGTTCCTATGAGAAACATTTAGAAGGTTCGTTTGAAATATCATGTTATGATTATGCATCCAAGGTCTTTTTTCATTAGCATATATTCAAAATATGTGTCTGCGTCAGTTTTGTTTTGAAATCCCATCGGTAGTAGTGAGTACTTGTATAATTTTAGCATTTCAAATTGAATAGCTCGCAGTTACGAAACACAATATTTGTAAAGAAAACAAAGGAAGAGTTTAACAACAAAAAAAACATCGAGTTTTTATTGTGAAAAAGAAAGGAAGAAGAAAAAAACACTCTCGAGTTCGGATGTTTCTTTTCTTTATTATTCTTATGGTTCATTCGAGTAAAATAAAATCGAGTTAATATAAAAAATGACAAAATTTAGTTTTGTCGAAGTGGTGCATATTTAACATATCCAGTTTGATCGACGATAATTCGTACGAATCCACTTTTGATCGGTTTATCTGAATCCGGTGAATCATCAGCAACAACTTCGATATTTTGTTCGCCTAAAAATCTCAATGGAAGTCAATTAAAAACGAGTCAATTTCGTTTCACCATCTTTTTGAATTGCTTTAACAGCTTCGTCTTGGGATTTGCCAACAAGATGTTTCCAAGTTTTACGTAAATCGGTACATCCACCGCTCATCATTTTTGCGACTGATTTCGAAAACTAAAAAAATAAAAATGAATCAATAGCTGACTGACAGAAACTTGATAAAACTTTTGTTGATCTTATTGATAAATATTTGCCTGTTGTCGTATTGACGCTTTTTTTTCTTTTCAAAATAAAGGCTGAATGACTCAAATCAAGAAAAATAAGATAAATATTAAGCGCGCCTATAGTCTTGATTCATTCTCAAAATATCATTGGAGTACTTAAACTTGGTAATTTCAAAGAGGCTTTGGCGCTTTTTTACATCGTGACATTTGTGCAGATGAATAATCGTTTCAGGTCGATGTTTTTTTTACTGAATAGCTTTTTCAAAACGTATTCTATTCGAGATTCATCGATTAGGTCAAACTAAGGTAAATATATTTGCTATTCATTCTATCATAGTTATATAAATAACGATTATGAATAATCGATAAATTGATAATTCGTTAACAAAACACGAAGCTATTTTCAAGGACATATTTTCTAATTACTTCTCACATCTCGTTCTTTTTCATAAATATGCATATTTTAAAAATGTCCTTGTCGATATTCTCGCATGGGTGCGCATAAGTATCTCATTCATATAATCTATTGTTAAAAACGAGCATTTTCGAAAATTTCATTTAATCACAAAAATAATTCTTTATTCTTATATCAAATCTGAACATATCACCAACAAAATGAAAGAAAATAGATTTTAACATAAATGATATTCACACACAGGTTTACATAATTATCGTATTCAGAAAAGAAAAGTGGATATTGCAAAAAAGAAAAAAACACATATTAATTGAATTGTGCTGCATTATCTAAAAGCATGAATGTCACGTTTTGTTCAATCCAATCGATTGTACGTTGATGGATCTCTTGCACGTCGATTTATAATTTTATTAATCGCGACTCTAGTTTCCCGAATGAATAACGGTAGAATACATAAACATGTAACAAATGTCTGAAAGTTTTTTTTTTTTATAAATAAAACAAAATGATTTGATTCTATTGAAGTTTAAATTAACTTACCATTAATATAAAGAAATAGAAAACATACGACCAATCTAAACCTTTTTGTATAACAGGAATTAAAATTTGTCCAATAGCTGCTCCGAAACTGCCCGTTCCATCGACGATACCCGTTACAGTTGACAAGGCTTGATCATTGCCAGCTAAAATATCTTGTCGTCCAAGATCAGCGGTTATAGCAGCACTAATCATATTTGCTGGTCCACCAATAAATGCACCTGTAATACCCATTACAATTCCATTTGATGTTTTATTATCAGGTAAACCTAAGTAAAAGAAATTTGTTTTTTTTTTCATTTTGAAAATCATATTTTTCTCTTGGTTAACATACTGCTAAAAACAAATAGCAACGGAATAGCGATGAGTAATGCTGGAACGACAACTAACGATCGAGAAGCAATGAAATCCTATGAAAATCAAACAAAATATTAAAGAAAAACAAGATTTTGATTTTCAAATCGAATTCTTACGGAGAAAAGACCTCCAAAAATACCACCGAAAATACCGCCGACATCATAAAGAGTTGAGAGTAAATCAGCGTCAGCCTCATCCCATTGGAATTTTTTGCCCAAATAAAACGGCAACCAAAAGAAGAATGAATCTATTCAAAACACAAGAAAAAAACTCTATCGAATTTTTCTCATTTTAAATTGACTTACAATTGACTAATTTAAGACAAGCATAGCATAGTGAATACTAAATTCAGAAATATGTGTGGTTTCGTTTTGTCTGTATAGGAAACATTTCATTTACCATTGCAACTCCGGGCAAAAGCCAAGCTTGAAAGAAAGTGATGGGTTTATGTTTCCGTTCATCATCGATAAGTTCCTCCGTATCTGGACTATTCGTAGATATTGCTTGTGCGGTAGTATCTATTATTTAAAAAAAACAAAAGAGAACTCATTTAATCATTGTATTCTTTTCAGTGAAACCTACTTTCATCGCCTTCAGAATCACTATTGAGTTTGATGCCTAGCGAAAGAGACAAAATTCAATTCTACGTGGAATTTGTTTTGAATACGAACCAACATCGTCAGGAGACGGAACAATAGCAAAGAAACATACAATAGCACAGGCAATTAGAAGAATACAACAAACAAGAAATGGATATTCATAACCATATTGAATAAAAGCAGCAGCTAATGCAGCACCAATTATATTACCCACCGAGGCACATGCACTCCAAATACCAAAGATAAGACCACGACTAATATCAAAAGTAAATACAGAATCTAGATCATCACCATCATGACTCACCCTTCCTTTCCAAACCAATTTCCCATAATAGCGACAACGCATGGCCATGCAGTTGATTGTGCAAGACCATTGAGAATCCAAAAGGAAACATACCAAACAATCGAATAAATATGTAACCATTCACTGAGTACACCAAAGCAGAATATCTAATAAAATCAAAAACAAATGATAAATTATTATTTCCTTCTTGACCACAAATAAAACTATCGAACCATAATGGAAGTTAGCACCATTCCAAGACAAAGAACAATACGAAGATCAAATCTAATCGATATAACAAATATGAAGCAATCCATAGGAATCTGGAAAATAGGTCTTACCTATCACCGAGAATACCACTGATGAAAAGACCCTAGTTCAAAAACAAAAACTCGTTTAGATAATTCAAAAGAAAGCTTTTGTTTTGTTTACAGTCGCGTAAGAAAACATGAAAACAGCGTCAAGAACACCTAAGAACACAGAGGCGTCGGATGGTGAATTATAGAGACGCGTTTGATTCCACAGCTAAAAATAGACCAAGATTCTCATCGATTTTACAATGAATAAATCGAAATGAAATCATTTTACATTGCTCGGCTGTATTCCGGTTGTAGTTTCATTTTCTAATGGGCTCCATTCATCTGCCATCGTTGATTTAACATTTGAAAATACTTTTCTTGCTGCATGTAACATTCCATAACTAGAATTACAGAAGAAAACTTCCAAATTCTCTCTCTCTCTCTCGCTCGGAAAGTTTCTTCTATACCTTAGAAAAGTTAATAAAAATGTTGTTATATGATAATATGTATAGCGAACTTTCTTTGATGGTTGAATAACATGCGTTTCAGTATTAGTTGCAACGTTATCGTCTTGTTCGTCATCCTCTTTTGTGTATGCTCTCATGTTTATCAAAATAAAGACCGACTAAACAGCAATGAAAAAATATTTTCTAACCAAATCTTTGTGATATACTTTAGCTAGATAAATAATGTATAACAAAACAAATTCTCTCTTTCAATGATAACAGAACGATGCGTCCGATTGGTGTTTCACTCAAGACAATCGCACACCTATGTCGCTACTGTCGATATCAACAGAGAATAAAAATTGTAAGGTGATTTTTAATTGAGAAGGATAGTTTAACAATCAAAGAGAATTTCTTATTCTTTTGTAAAAAAAAGTAAATCGAAAGTGATCATTTAAGTCGATAGAAACATTTGATATTTGTTATCATCGTTGCTTGACTACAAGTGAGAGAATAATGGTGATCGTATTCAAGTATATTGTTGCATTCAAATCAACTGCTCGTATTTTCTCACCAACATTTTAATCATGGATTTCGATAGTGCTAATATGGACATGACGTCCAAAATCTATTCATTGGTAATCAATTCGTTCTCTTCATGTTCATTTTTTCATTTATTTGTTTTTGTTTTCAAAAAAAAAACTTAAAGATTCGTGATAAAAAATATCAACAAGCGATCAATGTTCTTAACTATCAAAATCAGAGTCAACCACGCGTACGATTGTTTTGTTTTTAATCGAAATAAAACTCGATGTTATTCATTTAGTGTCGACCAACATTGTCGTTACTAGCCTATTGTTGCTATTATGCACAAGATTTTACTCAAGCTGCAGATTGTTACGAACAACTCGTTCAAATTGCGCCTGAAGTTGATGATTATAAGTTTGCATTTGGTCAATCACTTTATAAATGTGGACTTCATGATGAGGCTCTTCGAGTTCTCAATCAAATTGAACAGCCAGCATTAATGAGCAACGTATTTCGTCGTTTTTTTTTGTTTTATTTCACGATATCGAACGTATTTTCTTCTTGGTTTTAGGTACGAAAATTACAAGCAGCTATTTGCTACGCACAGGACGATGTTAAATCATGTCAAGTAAAATAAAAACAATAAACGAATCTTTTTTTTCTATTCAAGTGATTTTGATAGAATTATATTGATCAATGTAACGATGATGATATCGATACGATTGTCAATACAGGTTGTGTTTTGTATAAAGAAGGAAAATATGATGAAGCTTTGAAAAGTTTTACCAAAGCACAACAACTCGGTGGATATAATCCAAGTAGATTATGCTCAATTCATTTCTTGTTTGATTTCTTAACGTTTTATGTTTATAGGAGTTTGGTATAATATTGCTCTTTGTTATTACGAATTAAAACAATATGCTCAAGCTGTTCAACATCTAGGAGCGATTGTCGAAAAAGGAATAAAAGAATATCCTGGTAAAATAGAATTATTAACTAATCTACTTAAAGAATCGTTCTTTATTTTGTTCAGAATTAAGTATTGGTATGCAAACAGAAGGTATCGACATAACATCAGTTGGAAATACGAATACTTTACAAGAGTCAATGCTCGTCGAAGCATTTAATCTACGTGCTGCTATTGAATTTATATTGAAAAATTGTTCGTAAAAAGATTTAATTCCGAAGCAAATGAATGTATTTTGTGGCCAATTGTTTAGATACAGCAGCGAAAGAAGCTTTAACCGATATGCCACCGCGAAATGAGGACGAACTTGATATGATAACATTGCATAATCTTGCAATTATGAATATGGAAGATGATGCAACAGGTGGCTTTCAAAAATTAACATTTTTAATCGGTCGAGAAGGTTTTCCACGAGAAACATTTGTTAATCTTTGTCTTTTATATCTCAAATATGAAGTAAACAAAATTCAAATTTCATTCGAATTGATTTATTTTCTCTTTCCTAGTATTATGATTTTGCTGCCGATCTTCTTGCAGAAAATACCGATATGACATTTAAATATATGGATCCTTATATTTACGAATTTATCGAAGCGAAAATAGTTCAACAGACAACACCCGAAGCAGCATTTAAGAAATTCGAAGATTTAGCCGGAGGATTAATCGAACAATTACGTCGATTAGTTAAAGAAGTACAAGAAAATCGACGTTCACAAAAAGATGAACAAGTTAAAAAGAAAGTTCAAGAATATGATGCCACTCTCGAAAAGTATTTCAATCGATTTCGATTAACATTTCATCGAAAGTTCTTGTTTTTTTTTAAATTTAGATACGTACCTGTTCTTATGGCACAAGCGAATATCTATTGGCTACAGGAGAATTATGCTGCCGTGGAAAAAATCTTTCGAAAATCAGTCGAATTTTGTAATGATAATGAAATATGGAAATTAAATGTCAGTTCAGAATTCTTGAGATTTAGAAATTGAACTTTTTGTTTAGGTTGCTCATGTTCTTTTTATGCAAGATAATAAGTACAGAGAAGCAAGTCAGTTGTCTGTTGATTTGATTTCGAAAATGTTTTTGTTTGTCTTCGAATTTTTAGTTGGATTTTATGATCCGATTGTCAAAAAACATGAAGACAATGTGAGAGACATACGATTCAAATAGAAAGATCCATTCATTCATTCGTTCATTTATTTATTTTTCAGCTTTTATCTGTCAGCCCGATTGTCTTGGCTAATTTATGTGTTAGTTATATAATGACAAGTCAAAACGAAGAAGTAAAACTGGAGAAGAAACAAATTCTGTTTGAAGACGATTTCGAATTTATTTTAGGCCGAAGAATTGATGCGTAAAATCGAACGTGAAGAAGATAAATTACCATTCGAAACACCAGAAAAGAAAGTTTTTCATTTATGTATCGTTAATCTCGTTATTGGGTAAACGAAAATAACTTTCCGAGAGAAAAAAAAAACATTTCTCTAATTTTCTATTTTCAATTTCAGAACACTCTATTGTGCAAAGAATAACTACGAATTCGGTATTTCACGTGTTATGAAATCACTTGAACCATATCAGAAGAAACTCGGCACAGACACATGGTTCTATACGAAACGATGTTTTCTTTCGTTATTCGAAAACATGGCTCGTCATTCGGTTATTATTCGTGATCAAGTTCTTATGGAAATGTTACATTTCTTAAGTCATTGCGAGAGTACGGCGAATTGTTTATTCGATGATAATAAATAAAACAAACCGTTTTTGATTTTTAGATTGGGGTCGAGAGGTGAAAGCAACTTTTGTCTCACCATTAACAAACAAACCGATCCATGCAGGAAAAAATACAGTTGCATATGAGGCGCGTTATTTAAAGGCATTACTTTTAGATTTATTGAAACTTGACGGTTAAAATAGGACGATTTTTTTGTAAAATACACTTGTTTGTTTGTTTTTCGTTTTACTATCGAATGAGATTCTTCTTTTTGTCGCTTTTCAATATCATTCTCAATAAACATATTTAAAAAAAAGATCTAAAGTTCGTCATTGATGTAAGAAGCACTCGAAGCACATTCAACAATATTATCTTTCTAAAGAACATTTTATCTTTTTTTTTCTTAAATTCTCTATTGACAAAAGGCTTGACCAAAAACATGAAAACAAAAACCTGTTTTGATGATTTACCCGAAGAAGTTATCGTTTATATATTCCGTTTTCTTTCGACAACAGATCGGTACACTTGTTTTTTCGATTTGAATGATCGTTTCCGTTTACTTGTCAAACAACAAACAGAATTCAATCAGACAACTCTCGATGCAGATATTGTTCGTTTTTCTACTCTACATAACTGGTGTAAACATTTATCGTTCAAACATGGCGGCAGTTTATTTTATATAATTCCAACTCGAGGTCAACAACCACGTTATATTTTTGATCCGTGTGTTACTGATTTTAATGGTTTACACTGGTGGTTTTTGTATCGAGGTGTAGAACGAACGATTATTGATGAACAAGTTCGTACGATTATCACTCGATATCCATTGAGATTAAATCCTTTCTTTTATCATCGAAACAAGCAATCTAATCATTCTCATTGGTATGAAGGTAGTGAACTTATTTTGCAACGTGATCAATCCTATTTTCGGCTGTGGTTAACTGAAAACTATCCAAAATTTAAGAACATAAATGCCGATGGATCAGATACAAATTTAGAGAAATCTTGTTACGATTTAGTACCATTATTTGAAGGTGAATGGTTAAAAGCAATAACTGCTATACGAATAGCAGCTGTACAAATATGGAACGAATTAAAAGAACTGAAACATATTAATCCACTTGAGATTAAATTTGAAAATTATTTCTGTTCGTAATCTTTCATTCTCATTTCGATTGTTCTGTGTTTCTTTTTGTATTATTCAATCGACTTGATACTCTTTACTTCCATTTAAAATGGTTTGTATACGATCTTTTTCCAGTTAACAAGAAAATAAAGTTATATTTTTAATAAAAATCATAATAAGAAAATAACAATGAACTAACATATATTTTACCACCATAAAAATGTGAGTAAAACACCGACAGAAGCAACGTGTGACATTTGAAAGATTGATTTGAATGTATTTGCACTTGATGGTACTGGTGTTGTTGTGCTTGATGGCACTGTTACTGTTGTGTTTTTCGCATCTGTTGTTGTTGTACTACTGATATTTTCACTTGTAGTTGATACAGTAACGGGTGATTCTGTTGCTGTTGTATCGCTCGAACTAGTTTGTGGTGTTGTGGATGATGGACCAGGAGTTCTAAATGAAACATAATATATAAGTGTAAATTAAAAAAAAAAACTAAAACCATTCAAAATGAACTCACCCTTTGGTACAGTCTACGAGTAGTTTTGTTCCTGTATGTTCTCCGCATTGTTTGTATGTGTCTTCGCACTCTTTTTGACATTTGTTTAAATCACATTCCTCTAATTCTAAGTGAATAAACGAATCCATGAACACTGTGCAGTTACTATTGATTGACTGTTCTTTACAGCATATACATTCACAATCTATTCCGTATGAATCTGCAGAAATAGTATTAATACAGCATATGGCTATACAGACAGCGAGTACGAGTGATGAACGATACATTTTTTGAGGTGATAATGGAGAAATCTAGAAAACAACGATTTAAATAGTAGTGGAGTATTTCATAACGACGTAATTTAACTTTTGTGTAATTTAAAATCGAGTTATATACGTTTTTTTTTATCATACCTGGAGCTCCAAACACATATTTTCTGCTGTTATCTTATTTCAAAGTGCAAACACCTAGTCGTTTGACGACTTAACAGTATTTTTCTCGTTGAAAATTATCATTTATCTGAACTTTGCAAGCAAATAAACCAAAGATGAAAGTGTACTCTTTTGCCCTCAATTATATTCTAACGTGTGTTTTCTTGTCCTGTTTCCCGAAAAAAAAACGAAAATTTCATCAAACAAAGATACATTTACAGTCGTTGTGCGACCTCTAATTTTGAGAAATAATATTCGTTTGAGTACTTTCAATAAAACTCCGATAAATTGCATAATTCATTTGAGTGAAAACAATGACCGATGAACTAGCGTTCTTACGAAATGTCACATCTCATCTTCCCGAAGACTGGTCCGATGAACAACGAGATATTTACATTCAACACGTACTTGCTCAGTGGCGAAAACATCAAGAACATTCTCGAGACGAAGAAGAATTGTTAAACAAATATCTGTCGACGATTAAACAACATTTCAAATCTCAATCACCGGAACTTTATGATTTTAACCAGTGGCCTATCAATGAAAATCTTTTGAATATGATCAAACGAGATTCACTCGATCCGGAAATTGTAAAACAAGTACGACAGAATATCATTCAGAAATCTAGGAAATATGTTACGTTTTTGCTTTGCAGATTGAATCATCAGGTGTATATACATTTTCTTTTCTTCCGCAATCATTTTGTCAGTTACTCATCGATGAAATTGCTTATTTCGAGCAATGGTGTGTTGACAACGGATTGAAATTATATCGTCCTAATTCAATGAATAAATACGGTGTTATTCTCGATCACTTCGGGTTTGATGAATGTTTAACTGAGATTGTTAATCGTATTGTTCAACCATTGACTCAACTTGTTTTCAAACATATAACTCTTCCACTGGATTCTCATCATGGTTTTGTTGTTGAATACGCAATGAATAAGTAAAATTGAATTGACTGAATTCATTTGTTTTTCTAATGAAATGATTTAAATAGAGATAAAAAACTTGATTTTCATGTCGATGAATCGGCTGTTACATTGAATTTATGTCTCGGAACTGAATTTACAGATGGTCAATTATATTTCGGTGGTATACGTTGTTCATCTCATATCCCATCGACACAACCTCAACAAACCGAAGAAATCTATCTCGAACATCAAATAGGTACTGCTTGTCTTCATCTTGGCAATCATCGACATCGTGCATTGCCTATCACTAGTGGTCGTCGATTGAATCTCATTCTTTGGGTAAGAAACACCGTGATAGATCGATTTCAATTGAGGAAAATTCTCTTATGGTTATTTGTTTTTTGTGCTTTTGAAGTGTCGATCATCAAATTTCAATGAAGATATGAATGTAAATGGTAAACGAGATTGTCCAACTTGGTGTGGATACCATCAGATTAAAGATCAAGAAGATATCTAAGAGACTTTGCTAAATTTATTGATATTCAAGATGAAAAAAAACCGTGGAACACTTTTTTTTATTTATGTCGAAGATTTGTGATGAATATAACCGCTGAAATTTGGTTGAATTTGTAAAGATTGAATTAGAAAACAATTGTTCATTATTTTTTGAAATTTTTCAATAAGATTATCTTGTGAACAAACTAATTCAACTGCTTTAATCGACGGTTTAGTATCATTATTATTTAATATTGTTTCATTGAAAATATTTTCAATAATGGCAATCAATTGTTGATTATCATCTGATTCTTTAAATGTAAGACATGTTCTACAATTGAAAAGTGTATTGAAATATTCGTAAACATTATTATCACAACCAATACACGTCATAAGAATGTTCTCTTCAGTTGAATTATTTATATTTCGATATAAGAAACCGTGTTCAATGGGAATGTATGTAACATGTAAATAATTACTAAGAATATTTGTAACTATGGGTGATAGTGACGTATTCAAATCTGTTCGAATGCATAATTCTTTTCGACTACGACCTGCTGTACGAGTAAATGTTCGTTGATAGAGTGTCGAAAATTCAGGATCACTCGAATGTTGAAGAAACGCTTGTTCATCAGCATATAATTCCGTAAAAATAAGTTTAGTTTTCGATTCTATATCTTGTCGAAATACATACGTATAGACTGTTGGATAATCACGATGAACAATATCAGCCATACGAGATAGATTTGCTAACATATTCGTAGCTACTTGTTCCGAATTAGTATCGTATTCGACGTATAGCAAGAAGGCCATGTTTTTTTTTCTTCTAATGCTTGTTACGTTGACAGAATAGTAGTGATCGAAGTATAACACGATAATAGTTTATTGTCTTTGTGAGTCATACGAATGCAACGACCATTGCCATATATGGATTTATTACTATTCTTTATTGTTAGGCGATAAACATGTGTTTTAAACTGATAGTATTTCTCAGGGATGAGTGCCGGAGATGGAAGAGAAAAGTGTTTTAATATTTCATTTGTTAAAAGAATGTCAAACTATTTGTCTTCCTTCTTCTTCTTCTTCTTCTTGTTTTTTTCAAGGAAGCTTATATTACTGAAGAGAAAAGTATTTGTCAGTTAAACAGAATATTTTCCATCAAGGATGTGACGATAATCCGTAAAAACAGGTGTTCAGATTTAATAGAAAAATGTGCTAAAAATAAATAGCATGCTAGTTCGGTGTCGTCTCAAATTTGCTTTAATCACATAAAGCAAACATTCCGTTCTGATCAAGTTACGTTTTGTAAGTGACGTAGAGTGTTTTCAAGACAACTTCAATGCTCACGTCGTCGACAGATCATAAATATTCAATTGGATTCTGCAACGTCCTTGGTCGATTACATGTAAGCAAAGAAAATAGGAGGGTGAAAAGTTTGATAAAATCTGTTCTTTGAATATAAACAAACGTTCGTTTTTATATTGATTCACAAATCAATAAAAAGTTATATCATCACATGGCAATGTTTCTATTTAATCTAACAAGTAAGGTTTTTCTCGATATAATTTCCAAATAAATTCTCCGAATAAACTATTCGCCCAAGCGAACCACGATCGTGTAAAATGTTTCGGATTATCAACATGAATTGATTCGTGCATATAACCTGTATCTGCATGAGATTGTTGTAACATTTGTAAACATAATCGAATTTCATTATCATCGTCTGTTGTTAAACCACGAATAACAATTGCCAATGGCCAAGCCATGAATTGTCCACAATGTGGACCCCCAGCACCTTTTCAATAGAACAAAAAACAAGACGATCGTTTCTTTGCGCTACGACTTTCAAAAAATGAATTGATTTACCTTCTAAAATCTTTCCTTCGAAATACCAAGGATTGTCTTTACTAAGTACAAAACTTCGTGTATTTCGATAGATCTTGTGAGAAATCGGTATTTTCTCGGGACATATATACGGTAGTGAGAGAAGCGATGGAATATTTGAATCATCCATGAAATTCTTCTCACCAAAACCGTTAATTTCATAAGCATAGATCATGCCATGATTCGGATGTTTAAATGTTATTAAACTTTCTTCCTTTTCTGATACTTTTTCATCGAATAGAATAGTATTTAGATCGGAAATTAATTTCGAAATATCATCAGTAAATTCTTTTGTCCAACCTAATTCATCGACTAATTCCTTCAATAGATTTAATGTATAAAATGCAAAGAATTGTGCTGGAATCAAGTATGGTAATTGTTGTAGATCATCACTTGGTCGAAAAAACGTATGAATAAGACCGTTTGGTTTAGCTCGATGTCCCATTGGATTCTCTGGATGACCTTGTCGTTGGTATTTATAAGGACCTTACCGTTAAAAATGTGAATCATTTTTATTGAATAAATATTTTTTCTATTTACCTGATCCATTAAATCTTTGTTGTTCTTTCATTGTTTGTAAAATAATGTGAATAGTCTTTTTAAATTCTAGTTCGTTCTCTTGAAAAAAAGTTGCATCTTTGTTTAGTTCCTTCCAATACGAATGCATCAAACGAATAACATAACAAAGAGAATCTAATTCCCATTTTCGTTCATGTACACCAGGACGCATTTCCGTTTGATCCATCCGTTTCCATTCGCTCGTTTTATTCATATCTTTATAATGTGCATTTGCATATGGATCACGTTGAATGAAAAAACATTGCCGTAGAAGAACACCTTCGATTAACTGTCGAAGTTTTGGATCTTTTGTCATCAAAGGTAAATAAGGATGAACCTGAGCACTTGAATCACGTAACCACATGGCATCGATATCACCAGTGATGACATATGTGTCTGGTTTTTTGTCTGAACCATCGCGTAATTCAAAGTCAATTGTCGTATCGAGAGTATTTGGAAAACAATTTTCAAATAACCAAGCGAGTTCCTTATTTTTAATTGTTTTTTTGATTTCGTCAATTAATGATTCAACAGCTGAGCTTTGAAAACGTCGTTTATTTACAGCGGGACGTACTTGAGGAAAATCTTTTTTAATCGAATTTGATGATACTATTGTAGTATTTATTGTATTGCGTTCTTCAACAAGTGGAAACGATTCATCGTAAGCTAATAAACGAGCCCATACAAAGAAAAAAACAGCACCAATGCTTAAACTAATGAGAACATTGCATCGTTGACGACGATGTATTGATGGCAAAAAGGACATTGATAGACTGAAAGAAAAACTTACCAAGTGTTTCTTTTATTTCTAAGCAGTACCTTTTGGCAGTCATGCTGACGAGATTTCTTGTTGGCTACTTCTTCTTTCGTTCTTTTTCTTTTCTATAAAAAATGTTTATTTAAAGTACATTGACAAAAAAAATTCTCCTTCACAAAAGAACAGCCAAATAAAGAATACTTAAGTAAAATAGAAAAAAAAATCTTACGATAGAATATAATTTTTCTTCTTTCACTTCAATGATATAGAGTTGTTACTAAATAATCGATTCAATCAGACATCTGAATGCCAACGAATGAAATATCGAATAATAAGTGTTGAAAGCAACGAACTAACCTTAGGGACTCGTCGATAAGAATAATGTCTACATATCATAATTAGGCCTTTTCTTTCTCATTTAAGATACTCAATCAAATATCACAAATTTATTCACATAACAAGTAAAATAGACTTGTTTTAAGCTCTTCGTCTCACTCACGTGCATGCGTCGTAATCCTTCGTTTGATACTCATGAGGACTCTCTTGTCGACATTTTACTTCTGTCTCATATCTTAATGGCTGTATAATATCACCATTACCTTTAATGTTTTATTGATACGGGCATTTATAGTTGGAAATAAATATATCAAATTAGAAAGTGAAGGTCTTTCAAATAGTTTGAAACTAATAGAAATTTAATTTATATTAAAAATGCGCTTTATTTACCAAAATTTTCTTTGTTTTTTATGTATGCATTTCTTTTCAATATATTATTCGATAGTAATACACTTCGTCTGCTCTCCGTTCGTTTAATTCTAATCAGTTTCACCATGTTTCTCACATGTTCAGTCATGTGTGTAACACAAAATTCTTCTGTTCTAACATACTCATGCGGCATTTTTGCAATTGCAATTGAAGGAAGTCTAAATCTCTACTATCAATTACGAGGCGAATGGAAAGAATTCAAATGGATATCACCAACAATGATTCTTTTCATAGTTACATGCATACCAACATTAAAAATTCTCAAACAACATCAATTACATGTTAGTCAAATATTTCAACAAACGAAAATCGAATTATTATTAAAACGAAATTTAAACTATTGTTTCAATGTAACATTTCCTTCGAATTCAATTTCACATGATTATACATTGTACGTATTTAAATGTGCAAAAAATGAGTTGATTTCATTTAATAAAGATAATTTTAAGTTAATGTGTTCGGTTTTAACACGAATACAATCTCGGCCATGTTCAGCACGTTATATCTGTGAAAAACAATTGACATTTATGAAGAATTCTTGTTCATATTGGAGAGAACTGATCAATCGTTTGACATTAATCGGCATTTTAAGTGATGAATTAGCTGGTTTTATGTTACTTGAACAGTTACTTTTACTTATTCTTGTTTTTGTCAATTGGCTTTGGCCACAAACAGAAAGTTCTGATGAAATCTATTTTGCTCAGATGCTACGTCAATATTTAGCTGCTGCACCTGATATTGTTGAATTCTATGGAAATTTTTATCAAGGTGAAAATCTAAATAAACTACAACAACGACAAACTCTTCAAACAACTATTTTTATTATTTTTATCATGTCTATTTTTCAGTTTACTATTAATCTACAGATGAAAATCAAAGAACCAACAAAAAATCTTCATTGTGAAACATTTTCACACTTAAACTTTCAATCAAAATGTTTAGTTGTTTACGAACTAATATTTTGTACGTCAATGTGGTCTGTAATTTACATAACAATCACACAAGATTTACCATTTCTAATCATACGATGGTATTTCATTGTGTTTATGTCCGATGATTCGAATAAAATGATTTTTTTCTTAATGAAAAACGCATTGACAATTATGATATCATTTCATTCGGGTTATAATGATGTTGTCGAATTTCGACAGAAACTTCGAAAGAAAAGAAAAAAATCTCATTGAAACTCGCTGTTTGTAGTTAAATGAAGAGACATATAAATAAAAGATGTATTGGTTTCGTTGGAATCGTTTAACCAGCTGTTTCTTTTTTGTTCTTTTTATTTATTTGAGTCGATTTTCTTATTATCTGAGAACGATACAACAGCATGCGATTCGATTCAATTCTATTTGCCATCTTGTTTCAATATTCATTTCTACAAGTCAGTTCATCGATTACTCTTGAGCTCAATGAATGTTCTGCAGTAGATTCCGTGACGATTGATTCTTCGACAACGAACAATCAAGGAAATTCGTGTGATATTAATTGTTGTACTGAAAGTTCACTTTCATCGGATTTATGTCAAGTAACTGTTAAATCTCTTGCCGGTGATTGTCTCAGTCGATTTTGTTATTCAAATCAATGTGATCAATTGACATTCTTAGTTAATAAAACGTACGATAAACAACAAAATCAAATGAAAACAATTATCAATCGAATTGGTTCGTCATTCTCGAATATGCATTGGTCTTCTTTATTAAATACAACTGAAACGAAATTCTTTTCATTCATCGATCAAACGGGTTTAACTCAACGTCATCGATTGTTAATTCTTTTAGTTTGTTTAAATATTCTATTAACTTTTATGACTTTAATCATCGTAATCAAATCAATTCAACAAGCAAATAACATAGCTGAAGATAAATCTCATCGTTATGCGTTATTATAAGTTTTCAAAAAGGCAAAATTGTCATCTTTTTTCCATCGCATGTATTGATTAATTTACATTGATGTTCATCAGTCATTGCTTGTAAACATTCGAGAATATTTTGTGCTGCTTGTTCGATTGTTAACGGTGCTTGATCGGTGCCCATTTCAGTTTGAACCCAGCCAGGATGTAGAAGGGAGAAGAAGATTTTTTTCTTTTCAAGATCTTTTCCCATGCAGATTGTTAACATATTTAAAGCAGCCTAAAATTTCCAAATAAATATTAAAAAAACAACGAACAAAGATAAAAAAATCGACTTTGCTGCATTGATAATCGTAATATAAATGAGGAAAATTTTTTGTTAATTCAAGCGAAGACATAATTGAGGAAATGTTAATCACAGATGATTGTTTAATATCACGTTGAGTTAATTGCAATGCAGATTTTTCGAGAAGTGGTAAAAATCCCTGATGAAACAAAGGAAAACAAACGATTAGGAATACGGTTTTGAATTTCAATCGATACTTTAGTCACTTTCCATGGTCCGAGAACATTCTGTCGATAAGTTTCCAACATATCTTTCTCATTCACGTTTACAAATCGTAATTTCGTCGTCATACCAGCATTATTTATCAAACAATTCAAATCTTTTCCATTTAATCGTTGTTCGACTTTCTCAACTGCTTGCTGAATACTCTTATCATCGGTGATATCTATTTCCAAATGAAAATGCCATAGATTTATTTCGAATCGTTATCGAATTTACGAACCAAGTTGAATAGGTACAATGGCTGCTGTATTTTGTTGAGCAAATTCAAATAGTTCCTTTGCAAGCAAAAACATGGATTTACAAAAGATTTTCTCATCGAAATCGTTACTTTCGAACGGTCCATTCGACGATACGTTGCAAATATATGATCAACTTTCATTGCAGCGAATTGTTTGACTAAACCATAGCCAATACCTCGATTAGCTCCTGTTATCAAAATGTTTTTCATCTATGTTTAAAAAAAAAAAGTTCAATCCGATTGTACTCTCACATAGGAACTCTTCTAGTTAAGACAGATAATTATATTTTTTTTTGTACGAGATTTATATATTATAATCAAAATAACAGTGTGAACAAGAAATAATGACTATGTATAGAGAAATAATGGAGTCAATCAAAACGAGTCTTTCGTTTTTCACCACCACTATCGGAATTTATTGATGAACCAATGCCAAGTTGGTCGATTTTTTTAACACCTGGAGTAAATCCAATCTGAAACAGACAAGTTTTTTGTTATTATCAAAAACAAAAGAAAAGCAAACAGACTTTAGATCGTTCTCGACGTTCTTTTTCTCTTCGATCCATTTCAAGTTTTTGCGCTTTACCTAAATAAAAACAAATATTTCCCCAATTAAAAAAAATATCCGCATACTCAATTCTTCATAATAAGAATCTTTGCCCCACCAATGTGGGTCGTATAAATCCTAAACAAGAACATAACTCGATATTCAATATGCAGTTGCAATTGAAAATAACTTACTTGAGGAAAATTCGTTCCAATCTCATCGATATCCAAATGAGAAATGATTTTTTCGTACATACTAAACGAATAATATTCAATTTTTGATTTCGACATGAAAATGAACCTACCAAGGATTTCGAAAGTCTTTTAATTCTTGAATTAAAGTGTTTTGATTGATGCCTGTTCGTTTGAATCGTTTATAATATTCTTCGAATTTTCTCTAGACGAAAAAAAATCAAATGATATCGATAGGAAATGTTTCTTTTTTTCTACTTCGAGTTCTGCTGAACAACGTTTAGCTGGTTCTAGTGGAATGCGTATATCAGCATCTTCAGGAAATATCAATGGAAAATCTAACAAAACAAAAGAAAAACTGTCATTATGAAAATCAATTCAATTTGATTGATAGACTTGACGTGGTTTCAATACGATGTGATGGTGATGATTCTTCAGGTTTCAACTAGAAACATACTGAATAGAAATTTTCAAAAAAAGCAAAGATTTCATCATACGGGCGCGACATTGAGAAGATCTGATGTGACAATTGTTTGTTCACTGTAAGTCATTGTTTCGATTTGAACATCTGAGTCTGTTGTTCCATGTAGAATAACTGCACTATTTGAATTTGAATTATCATCATTTCCACTTCGCATATCATTAGTTTCGTCTTCATCATCATCGTTTTCTTCTTCTTCATCTGTATGTTCGTCATCATCGGAATCACGTTCATAATTAACCAACGATGATTTAGCTGCAAATTACAAATCAAAATACAGATAATCAATTTTAAGATTAGGAAAACAACGAACTTTTTGTTAACGGATGTCTACCAGTTGCTAATGGTTTCCTCGTCACGGAACTTGTGACAGTCGTTGAATCGGGTGTCGAACTTTTGGATGCAACTGGTTGATTCAAATCTTCATCGTCTGAGCCTGATATATATCCACTACCAATGCCAATATCAAGTATTGCAGTCGATCCATTTGAAGCAATATCAACATCCATGTTAATTTTATTATTCGGTGAACTTATTTCTTCATCCGACATGTTGACTAAAGTATGTTTTTCAGTCAAATAGAAGAATTACACGAATAACTTCACTGATTTCGATATATGTGTGAGAGAGAATGTGTCATCGATTTGAATGAATCTTCCAATGAGAAATAATGGTGGAAGTGACATCTAGAGAAAATGAATTTTAGAGGATTATCTCAAGTAACCAGCGCGACTGATGCATTCTTATGGTTTTCTATCTATTTTTTGTTTAATCCTTGAGCGCATCCTATCTATTCAAAAATTGAAGATGGCTCATCGATCCATATTATCACCACGAACAAAACGCTCAGAAACTTGTGAAAAGTTAATTGACAGTTTAGACACGGACAATGATGCCAATGATTTGACATTTGAAAATTTAACCAGTCTGGATTTTGATCGTTCGTAGTGCATTTTCTCTTTATTCTATCTAAAATTTTGTCTTGTTTTAAGAAATCGACGAAGAAGATACATCGACTGTTCGAGGCTACAGCAAGTAAGATATTCTTTCTTTTCTTCCTTGAAAAAAGAAAGACAATCAGTTTCTCTCAGTCGAATCTATGAAAAACTCTCTTATCCCGTTCAACGTTCATCTCAAACATCTTTAATCAGCGAACAATTACGTAATTTACGTCGTAAATTCAGCGATCGTACTGATGCAATCAAAGAAATCATTCATCAACCGCCTGATTACGAACACGAGACAGCTAGTTCGTTGTTTTCTTATGAAATACTCTCATTTCATCGAACGATTTTCTATTGATAGGTGCGAGCATCACTGTCCGTGAGGAACAACAACAGAAACAATTTCCTCGTCGATCAATATTTTCCTTGGAAAGCGAAACTCGCGATTCGACAGCAAGTTTTGCCGTTGAAAATCGAGGCTGCAAAGGTTGTTTGCAAAGATTAATCGTACGCTCAGTACAAAAATCCGGTCTTCGAAGACCAATCGATGCTGACAGTAAGTCTGCAACGAACTGATTGTTTTGTTTTTCGGTAACTAACTATTTGTTCGATGTTAGGCAATGCGCATTTAACTTGGTTGTTATTTGTTGCCATGGCTTATTTGTACAATTTCATATCGATTCCATTACGAATCGCGTTTCCTGTTTGGAAAAAAGGCGAGACAAGGATATGGTTATGGATGATTATTGACTATCTTTGTGATGTTCTCTATCTGATTGATATTTGTCTCGTACAAACAAGAATAAAATATCTCGAAAATGGCCTTTGGGTTGTGAGTATCGACGAGTGAACTAATAATTCGTATGATTTGATTTTGTTTTGTCTTCAGACAACATTTCGTTTGACAGCATTGAAATATTTCCATTCGATTCGATTTATTTTCGATTGTTTATCATTAATTCCACTGGATTTCTTTTATTTTCTCGTTGGTTATCAGGCTATTTGTCGTCTCCCGCGTTTACTCAAACTTCGAGCTCTTACAGATTTCTTTCGTTATTGTGACCGTTGGGTACAAACATTCTTTGCTAGTGTTCGGCTCGTTCGAATTCTCGCTCTTCTTCTCTACGTTATTTTATCTGTTCATGTCTACGCGTGTATTTATTTCATTTTCTCGAATTACGAACGTCGCAATGGCGTGGACAATGGTTGGGTCTATAAAATCGAACATCAGCCACGTATGAGTGCGTATTCGTATTCGTTTTATTATTGCTTTAAAATTGCGTCGACAATCGGAAATATTCCAACGCCTGAAACGGGACCTGAATATGTTTTTGTGATTATTGGATATTTATTTGCTTTGTTCATTTTTGCGTTATTAATCGGACAGATTCGAGATGTTTTTCAGTCGATGAATCAACGACGATCGGAATATCAGAATAAAGTCGAACAAGTCATGCAATATTTGAAAAAATTCGAATTACCTCAACATGTACAAAGTCGAGTCAGAAATTGGTTTCAATACAATTGGGAAGATCGAAATACATTAGAAGATGATGATACAACTTTATCTTTTCTACCGACGACTCTTCAAACGGAATTAGCTATTAGTATTCATTATGATACTCTATCGAAAGTACAATTATTTCAGGTGAACGAATTTAGAATGTATAAACACTAGGATCGAACTAAATATTCGTGTTATAGGATTGTGAAAAAGCGTTTCTTCATTCGTTAGTGCTCAAATTAAAACCAGCTCTGTTTCTTCCAGGTGATTACATTTGTAAAAAGGTAAACGAAAGATTATTTTGAAATTATATTGCAAAAATCAAAAAAATAATAAAAGGGCGAAATTGGCCGAGAAATGTATATTGTTAATCATGGCAAATTGGATGTTTATATCGATGATAAACGAGTGTCGAGCCTTGAAGATGGTGCAGTTTTCGGTGAAATTAGTTTACTTGAAGTAGCTGGTGGAAATCGACGAACAGCTGATGTTAGTTGTTTTGATTCAAAAAAAACAAAAATTTTCGACGAGAACTCGATTTGTTTAGGTAATTTCACGAGGTTTTTCGACGTTATTTACTTTGCATAAAGCGGATTTAAATGAACAATTAAAAGATTTTCCTGAAGCTGGAAAGATTCTTCGTCGAAAAGCGAAGTAAAACGAAATCTTTGATTATTCACGTTTCGTTTTCTTTTCTCCTAGAAAACTAATGAAACGAGCATCGAAACCTGATGATGACGAACCACCTCGTGACGATGGTATCGTTCAAGTCGACCCAATTATCGTCGATCATCCACAAAAGTCCGATCCAAAATTATTAAACACTGTGTTAAAAGTAATCGATTCGAAATCAAATCTGTTCGACAGCAAATATCTTTTTCTTAGGCTGTTGGAACAAAATCCAAATTAGCTGAAGTATTAACTCGACCACGAACGAGTGTATACGGACCGATTTCATTCGAAGTGCCCGACATACCAAGAAGTATACTGAAAATCTTTGTTTTTACATTCATTGAATGACTTTTTTTTTGTAATCTATCGTAGCCGAATATCGAGAACCGATGTCGAATTCGAATGAAACTGAACTAAATCGAAATCTTATCATACCAACAGTGACATTAACACCTGCTGACGTGACAACAACACGAATTCAGACACTTCGCCAACGACTTTTCTCGATTCCGTTACAGTAATGCAAAACGATTTGATTTTTCTCTTGTGATTTTTTTAACAATGATTTTCTTTTCAAGAAATTTACCATCTGTAATGTTACAACCGGATGATGCCGAGCAACTTCAAACTTTTCGTCCTCTGCCAACCTCAGAAACCAATGTAACTTTAGTGTTCGATGATGATTTCGTTTAACACATCATTTCCTTTTAAATCTAGTCAAATAAATGTTTAGAATAGTTTAAAACATGTTTTTTATTAGAGAATGAATAATGCTGGATGCGATTAAACAATTATTTATCAACGCTAAGAAAAGACAAATGATGTTATAAAAAAAAAGAAAGAAAGAAATGGTTATAGAATAGATGATAGAAGTCAGATTAGTACGCTTTTACCATTGAGTAAGTCCAATACCATTACCATCAGGAAATCGGTTGCCTAAGATACGTGCCCAATCAACAAGCCACCATGCGAAAGAAACTAATGTAAAGAATGTACTAAGAATACGAAGTTTTGATTTCAATGAATCGGAATCTTTGAAACAGGATCCAAGTAAAGCTAAAGGCCATGCACTACAACATCCAAGTAATAATGATAATTTGGCAACACCAACGAGAATATATGATAATTTTCCACGAGATAGATAAAACCAATCAGCACCTGTATAACCGGCAAACAACGAAATAAAAAAAGCTGCTCGTTTTGAACGTTGTTGATAATCACAGAACGATGTTTGATTAGCTGAATTTATGTATGTAGCCCAACCTTGATCGCATGCACAAACAAGTTCATCTGTACAATGACCATGACTACCACAATCGTCATTAGCATGGCATTCAATAACTTTAACTACTTCGTGTGTTTCATTGCCGTGACCACCATCAACGATTTCAACGACAGTATTACCAACTGGTGAACTGTTAACATTTAAACAGAAAATAAATATCAATGCCAATGAGACATTGATCAATAATTCTTTTAAATTAGCCATCTGATGATGAACACGCTAGAATCGTTCTAAAATGAGAATAAATAGAATCAAAGATGAATAGTCCTAATTTTATCGTATCGTTATTTCTAAGAATAATGATGTAGATATCCTATCATCAACGAATATATATATGTATACAAAGAATGTCGAATAAGAGAACAGTTACAAATAACTGAAAAGAAAAAGAAAATGATCGAATACGTGTTGCAATGTTCGTCTTCATTTATCAAACTTTGTTCTTCGATTTCAACTCACATACATGACTCACTGGTCAGTGAATATCGATTCTCAACGAAAAAGAAATCATTCTCCTCCGAATAAATTCATAAGCTTATCAACAATCTATTTCTTTCATTTTCAACAAACACTTTTGACTTGTTAAAATAAACTATTCGAAATATGTAACATTTTTTTCTATTGATCTGGAAATGATATTCATATTTAGCATAACTTAAACAAGATAAAGTTTTGTTTTTCTTTTATCAAGAACGTGAATCTGATTTTTTTTATTTACTTAAGGTTCTTAATTTCTTTAAAAATATTCAGAGAAATGTTTAAGTTCGACACCGTGTCCATCTGGGAATTTATTTGCTAAAATTCGCGCCCAATCAATAATCCACCAAAATAAACAGATTAAACTAAATGAAATACCGCCGATATAACCAAACATAAGCATTAGTTTCGATACTCGATGTGCACCGATCGTAAGCAGAGGCCAACAAATACAACAAGAGAAAGAAATGAATAGTTTAAGTAGACCGACAATGATATAAAGACTGTTGCCTCGCGAAAGATAAAACCAATCGACACCGAAAATACCGAAATAAATCGATATGAGTACAGCTGTTGTTTTCGATCGTTGTTCGTATGAGCAACGAATGTTTGACGATACGGTATTTCCATGATTGATGGCTTCATCATCGAAATCACATCCGATCATATCGATCCAACGTTTGTTCTGCGAGTCATCTGTTTGATTTAAACCGATTTCAATACTCGAAGAAGAATCTTTAGTTATTGATAAAACTGCCGCAGTCGTCAAATCGAGTCGAGACAATATAAAAAGAATAATAATAAAACATAAAATTGTTTGATTCATCATATCGAATCGATTTTCAGTATGTGCATGCCGTATTACTCAACAATGGCAAGAGAAACAGACGATTTTTATATCTAATTTATCGGAGGAAATCGTTTTTTATTTAACAAATAGAGATTTATTTATTGTTGAGGTTTCTGTGTATTCACATTCTTACAAGTTATTTCTTTTTTGTCTAGGTACCTATTAAATATCTGTAAATATCTATATTTTACTCTCTTTTGCACAGATCAAGTTCGTTCTTTTATTTACAGAAATATTATTTACACATGATAAGGAATTCTGTTATAATAATTCGGTCGTGTCCACGGATATAACGGTGCTCCATGTCCATCATAGAACACGTCAGATAAAATTCGAATCCAATCGATTAACCACCAAACAAGAGAACAGATCGTTAATATAACATTAATCATATTAACAAAAAGATTTTGTCGACGTGATTTCTTTCGTAAATTAATAAAAACACACGGCCAAATGAGACAGCAACTGCATGTAACAAGTGCTTTAATAATACCAGCTACAATATAACCAGCAGTGCCTCGTGATAAAACAAACCAATCGACTCCGAACATGCCAACAAACAATGAAAGAAGAAAAACTGTTAATTTCTTTCGCTGTTCATATGCACAAGCATCCATGTAACGCCATGTGATATAACCTGGATAGCATTGGCAAATGTAAGCTTGGCAAAAACCACGACCACATTCGTTGTCATCGGAACACCAACGTCCCCATTGACGTGGATTCATGAATGGACCAGAATTGAGTCTATCTTGTTGACCAACGAAACGAGATTCATTGAAAACGATTGCAACGATAAGAATTAATAAACTGACAACGATACAAGATTGAATAATATTGCGCATGATTTCTATGAGGAAGAAAGTGACAAAACTTAGTTCATGAAGTGAAAAAGCAAAAAAGAAAAGAAAGGAGAGCAAAAGTAATGCATACACGTTCTTTTTTATGCAATATTTCTCTCCTTTCGGTCAACGTTTCATTCCAGTTGAAGTATAAAACTTTTTCTTTCTTTCTTTCTTTTTTTTTATCAAAGAAATACGAAGCGACAATGCTGTGTGTCACATTTTGCTCTTCCTCTAGTTATTACGCAAAAAAAAGAATTTATATACGTATATTCTGTATGAGTTCAACAGGAAAGATAGAAAAGTGAAAGAAAAAAAAGAATTTTGCTTTAGGCTATTATGGATCTATTCAATTTTCTTTTTTTTCCTTTCTCTCGTTTAATTACGTAACCTTGAAGGTTTTATATATAAACACGGAGTATATGCGTTCAGCTAAACGACATCGGTAATGAACGGTGAACGTTCATGAATTGTGTTGGGGACTTTTAACTTCCGTTTGAATGAGCAACATATACGTAGACTAGTATTTGCCTTGATTTTATTGTTTAATATAAATCATGTTTGATCATATTTTAAGGAGTGGTACTTTTGAGAATAAGTACGAAAAGAAACGAGAAATGAATGAACAAGAGTTTCATTACTTCTCGTCTAATTTTCTTTTTTATTGAAACAAAATAATGGTTGTGTTTTTTCTCAAGTGGTTGATCGTTGTCGTCGTTTTTTTTTGTCTTCTCTCTCATTTGCTTCAAGCTTATTGTCAAAGAAAAAGAAAATTGAATGAACATATGTTTTTTTCTTCTTCTTTACTAATGTCCTCAACACGTTCAATCTTTCCCGCTGAGTGGGAGGAGGTATTCATCAATTTTCTCTTGTGTCCTTGTCAAATGAGCAAGTAACAAACTAAGGATCAATTAATGAAAAGAACAGAATCTCATGTGTTTTTTTTTGCTTCCCTATGACACAACTAGACAACACTAATTGCTTCTTTTCGCAGTCAGATTATATGAACGAAAAGTAAGATCAGGTGAATGACACCTCGCATCTCTCATATAAACAGCAGATCACCGAACTATCAATTTTAATGAGCAAACATTCGATCTATTCTTCTACCTGTGCACGTGTGTGTGTGTGTGTATGTATTTTGACAAATATGTATCACGCACAGTAGGACGCTCATCAAAGCAGTTCGCCTGATTTATTTTCTACACTTTCACTAAGAATACGGTAACAGTTGGTTTGTATCACTTCATTGACAAATTTGCCCTTATTTGAATACTCTTATCGAAATTCGACGTGGGATCGATCAATGCGCATGATTGCATCATATCAATCAAAAAAATACAGCAAAAAAAATAAAATAAAATAAAAAGAAGAAGCGGCAGTCGAGTTTTTCCTTATTGTTATTGACAAACGTTTGCCGCTACCTCTTGTTACTCAATTCAGCCATATCGTCAAGTGTCATTCAATAAACGAAAAAGACTTAAGTCAATACATACATATCTTTCTTCCTTGCATAATTACATTTTAGCAACGAAGAAATACACAGATTCGAACAATATGTGTATAACGTGCACAACTTCTTTGCTCGTTCAAGTATGCCTCAACTACTTGAAGAAACGAGAGAGAGAGAGAATGATCAAACGAGACAACATTAAACTGTTAACACACAGACGAAAGTCACTTTGATTCTCTGATCTTGTTTAAAATGTGAGTCCATGCATATGCTTGATGATAGGATGATTATTGACTATGGTCAACAACAAGATTTGAATTGATTGTGCGAAATTAGAAAAGAAGCTTTCTGACACGTGTTGTGTCAATATCATCTCATCATAACGTTTAGTTTTAGTTTGATACGATAATTTGTCCTCATTCGTTTGCATGATAGATACTAAACGAAAATGATGAGAAAATAAAAGAGAGAGACACACAGATAACAATAGAAATTCGAGAATGATGATGATGATGAGCGTGTTAAAGGCGGCACACTTTATCGTCGCCAAACTAAACACGTGAACAAGTGTCGGACAATCGCCTGCACAGACATTATCAATAGATCGATGTGTATCATTTTTATAGCTCATTTGTTGTATTCGATGTACAGACAAATCAAAGTAAAAACAATCGATCACATCTGTCACACACCTAAACTGATCAAATCGAGACCAATAAGCATGTGTTCCGCTATTTTCTTCATTGGCCAATCATGCTCAAAATTTCCCTCTCTCCTTGTCTCAAGTGTTTAAAAGAGAAAAAAAAAACGTGAACTTTTAGCCAATCATCGAATAAATCTATTTCTTTTTCTCTCCTTCTCTTCTCTCGTTCGTTGATGTGTCAAATGATTTTTCAATCTTTTCAAATCAAATAAATCAATGGAAACTAGTAGCAAGAAACGATCAGCACCAAATCACCATGGTATCGATGGTTCAACAAAGAAGAAAAAATCATCGACAAATACCAACGATTCGCCAATAGCCGGTACGAGAATTACTGATTGGGATGAATATGAAAAATGGAAAGAAGTACGTGGCGATATCGAACCGACAATGAATTATGTTGAAATAACACCTGAAGCTGTCGAAGAAATACGAAAAATAAAAAATATCATTGGCGATTATGTTTGTCAATTGTGTAAAGTTAAATATGAAAATGCATTTGCACTTGCCATGCACAAATGTCCACGCGTCGTACATATCGAATTTCGGTAGGTTTATTAATTAAAAACTATATATTAAATAGTAAAAAATGTTCAAATTCGATTTAGTTGTCCTGAATGTGACAAAACATTCAATTGTCCGGCAAATTTAGCCTCACATCGTCGTTGGCATAAACCTCAACCATCAGCTTCGACAAACGAATCGACCCCGAAAACAACGGGAATTAAACATCCTCGATGTTCGTCGCGTTCAGATTCACGTTCGACTAATACGTCATCATCAACAGTTTCGGATACAATTCACGAATATCCGTTCATTTCAACAATATCAAATTCAGATCTATTGAAAAAAGATTCGCCACTATCAATCGGAGCACATAGAAAACCAACATCGGATCATGTTCTTCGTGCAATGTTCAATGGTAATTCACAACGAATTCTACCATCGACATTTCAATCAATTGCAAATTCTTTTATGATGAAACATTCGTTGTTTTATCCGCATAGTCGATCGTTATCATCGGATTTACATCGTTTACAATCGTCGTGCATTTTTTGTCACGAACAGTTTGCTGAAGTTAATCATTTACTTCAACATATTCGAAGAACTCATTCGGTTACATCGAATGAAAACAATAAAAACACGAATGTTACATTGGATAAAATTGTCTTTTAATATCGAAATAAATTCATTTTTCCTTTTCTTCTTCTTAAAATTTGAGAAAAATCTACTGGTGAAACGTACACGAAGATGAGCTCATTCGAGAAAATGTTCGAAAAGTTTACTTTCTTAAGTATGAAAACTGATGGTTAAAATCCGAGTTTTGTTTTATGAGAAATTATAGAAACTCTATGCTCAACGATTATTTCTTTCTTTATTTTGACATTGAGTACTTTTAAGATTTTCAATTATGCCTTTAAGTTGTGTTTTTAGGAAAATTTCACTGCAAACAATGAAGAGACACCTCGAATATTCTTACATTAGTAATTTGTAAGCAAGATCTATAGTATATATATAAATAAATGTGATAGTTTTTCTTTGTTTTTATAGAGTTTGACTTATTGTAAGTAGATTTCTGTTTTCTATGAAAACCAACAAAATTTAGTTATACAAGATGTCGGATGAAACTGATCGAATTGTTTCTCTCAAATTTCTAATAACTCAAATTAATCGACATGGAACAGTAGCTCATCGATTTCAAATATTATTTTCCTATGGTCCGGGTTTGTTAACTCGTGTATTTGAAGGGTAAATACAAACAAATATTGTTATTCCGAGTGGAACTGTCCGAGTACATATTTTCGTCTGCGAAAAATCGGTCACAATCTACATCAAATATTATTCATTCAAGTGAGAACATGATTTTTTGAGTTCTCGTTTAATTGATTTCGAGTATTTAGATTTTAATTCTTCCTCTGCTACTAAATTTACTTATTGCAATTCAACGTACATACGCTAGTATAACATCGAATTTAATCTACGCCATCATCGTTCTATATTCGAACGTAAACTTCTGCATCATAATCAATGAAGAGCCATTAACTTCAATAGTATAGTTACTCATCTGTTTTTTTTCGTTCTGAGATGTATGTGAAGAAAGAGAGAGAAAAAAAAAGGTAAAATACACTCATATTTACATCGAAATGTGCATAGAAGTGCTGCTACTATTACTGTCATCGTCTTTTCTTTTTCTCGAACAAACGAAGTTACTTGAAAAGTAAAAGAACAAATATATTTCTTCATACATATTTTTACTATCCGACGATTGACAAAACTTCATGGAAGAAACTCAGCCTAGTGAATTTTATCGTGCTTGTCGAAACGATGAATTCGACACTGTTTCTCGTCTTCTCGATCAATATTCATTAGAAGATCTAGATAAAATGGAACCCAATGGAAGTACAGCGTTACATGCTGCTTGTTATTATAAAAACACTAAAATTGTACAATTACTTCTCGATCGAGGTTTTACTCGTTGTGTTTACAATCGATTTAATAATTTGCCAGTCAGCGAAACTGATCTACCTGAAATAAAACAATTATTTAATCGTGCAAAAACTTCAACTCGTTTCGGAGCTAATCTATCACCTGAACGCGAAGAACTTTCTTGGATTTTAGTCAACAAAAATAATCCGCATATAAATATTTATCATGTTACGGATAGTTACGATGGCAAACGTTTAGAATATGGTTTATTTAATGCTGAAAATATTCTTCAACATATCGGCAAAAATATGACGAAAATCGATGTTATTCGTCGACTTTTTCGTCGAGCTGTTACAGAAAAAGATTGTACACGATTGATTCAAGCATTCACCGCTGAAACTGATTTCTATAATCGAATTAATGATTATTTAATTTCACATAAAGAACCAGGTGTCAAAGATAATCAATTGCCAATACATTGCCTTTCGGAATATATCGATACAATCTGTTTAAATCAGCAATTACATGATACATATCAATTCACTGGACTTTGTTATCGTTGTTTACGAATTAAATCTCATTCGGAATTGAATTTCTATGAAGTTGGCGCAAGATTAGTCAATCGAACGTTTATTTCAGCTATAGAAGAACGTTCACTAGCCGAACAATATATTATTGATAGTAATGATGATGATGATGATAATAAACATACAGTTGTATTTATATTCGAAATACGTCGTCATAAAACTGCGTTAGATGTTAAATATATGTCTGAATATCGGCATGAACAAGAAATTTTGATTATGATCAATAATATATTTAAAGTGACTCGTGTAACAAAAAAACCGAATTTCGATGTGGAAATTGAATTACGTCAATCGAAATCAGCTCGAATCGATCAAAAGAAAAATAAAGTTATATGTTAAATCGTTTTTGTTTTTTTATTCGAATAAAAGAGAATTAACTAACTAACCGATTGAATTTATTTTGATTTTCACGAGAGTAGCAAAAAAAAAGAAGAGAATCATTAATCAAAAAAAAGTAAAAACTACTGCGGAAATATGAAGAAAAATCATTGGAAGAGTCAGCCTACTATTTTATGTTGCTGGATCAACAATAACAGCTTCGTTACAAACAAGATAATAGCCACGATAATGAACTTCTTGCGGTGTTGTATCGAAGTGATAATGTCCCGCTTGACCATGATCACTGAAGAAATGGGAATGTTCAAGACGAAAGCCCGATTTATTGATATCATCAGTTAAAATAACTGATGTACACGTTAAAGGCGCGTGCATATCGTAGAATTTGAGCCAATTTTCGACTTGTTCTTTCGTTGTTAGATCTTCATCGAGAAAATCTGGCATAACATGAGCATTGACTGTACCTTTTTCAATACGAAATACGCCGCCTAATGCCATAGGTTCATTGGAATATTGTTTTAAACTACGTCGAATAACTGAAACGAAATTATTTTCTTCTTCATTTTCATCGCTCAAACGTTGTTGAACATCGATTTCAATGAGAATCGATGATTTCGTTTTGTCAACTGATGAAATCATAACATGTTGAAATGGTCCACAGGTTTTCGGTTGATATTCAGCTTGATAAGCTTGATTATCATCGGTAACAATCGAACTGTATGAACGTTGAACTTGAACTTTATTATATTGATCAAATGTCATATTAAATATTAATTCACCATTTACGGACAAATGTGTTAAATCACCAGCACCAGGTCCAATCACAAGTGTTTCGTTGTTTTTAATATGCAATTGATCAAGAACACTGGACATATCAAATCGTACTGAATGACCTTGTTTATATTCGACGTATTTTGCACCGCCTAATTGACAAAAGATTCCGTTTGTTCCGAGATTCGATGCTGCTAAATTCCAAGGTTGAGCAGATAAATCCAAAGAATTAACTTCATTCGTTGGTACAAGACGAACTTTAACCTGTTTATAAACTTGTTTGAGACCGTTTTCAATTGCTCGACTCAATGCTTGTCCTTGATCATTGGGCACCGATAATGGAAAACGTGTAATACGATAATCACGATCGACATAACTCAATTTATGTCTAGCTAAATCTAATAAACGTTGATCACGCCAGAATTTCTTATCGTTTAATCCGCTGCCATTGATACCGACCGGATATTTCGAACGAAATGTTTGATCAACTGTATTCACCGTTTCTTGTGTCCAATTCGATGGAAATGTCATGTCAGTTAAGACACGTTGCATCGATGAACCATATCGATTAAAATCTATTCAATGAAACAATTGATTTCTTCGTTTATATCGAAATCAAAATATTTACAATCAATGATGCCTTGAGGTGCATTGAGATCAATAGTTTGAAATGGTCCCATGAACGACCATCGACAAGCAAGACCATGTGTAATAGCTCGATCGACATCCTCAGGATCAACAACTCCATCTTGAACTAATTGAAGACCAGCTGCTAAAAGTGCATATTGAAGACGATTGACAACGAAACCATCGACTTCTTTCTTCAAATGAATTGGTTCCATGCCGAGAGAACGATATCGTTCGATAGCTAAACTGATTGTATTAGCATCGGTCCACGGCGCACCGACGATTTCAACAAGTGGAATTGTTGTCGGCGGATTAATTGGATGTCTAATTTAGATTCTGTTTTGTTTTGTTTATCTGATCGAAACAAATACAACTTACGCAACAATACAACGATTTCTTGTTTTCATGTTTTCTGTAAACAATGAAGGAGCAAGGCATGACGATGAACTCGCAATAATCGCTGTCGCTGGTACGATTTCATCGAGTTGTGCGAAAAGTTTCTTTTTCAATTCTGTATCTTCAGGTATACATTCTTGAATATGATCGATACCTTCTTGAAAGATCTGAGTTAACTTTTCAATAGTATCAACTGTTTGAACACGTTTTAAAACATCGCTCGGTGTTTGATTAAACAATAGATTAAAACGATTCAATTGCTCAAGTTGTGTACTGATTTCAGTCAAAGCTGCTGGCAGCATTGAGGCAAATGTATCGAAAAGAAAAACATCGAATTTAGCTCGAGCATAGATCACACTCCAACAACGACCGATAAGGCCAGAACCGATGATTGCTACACGCATATCTACAATTGAAATACACACACATAGAGAGAGACAGCGAATTATATTTTCACATTCAAACTATTCTAGCTAAAATTTTATTGACATCAAAACGAAGAAATACAGATAGACGTTAAAGGTTTTTGTTTTCAAATCTTATAAACTGTAAAATTGTGCAGCATGACTAGACTGAGTTTCGATCTGGCCAATTTTGAATTGTAAACGATTGAGCCATTTAAGTAAAATAGCTGCGAAAAGAAAATTTTGATTATTTAATAAAAGATAAAAATTCGATGAACGTACCATACATAAATCGTAGATCACCCTGTGTTTCCGATGAGGGTTGATGGTTTAAACATGTCTGAAGACGAACTTGAACATGAGCGGGCAATTGACTTTGATGTGTATATAAAACGGGTACCCACATCGCAAATAACTATGCAAAAAAATACTTTATAGGAACAAAAGACGATTGAGTAGAACCTACATTTGCTAAAACGATCGAATTAATCTCTTGTAAAGCTTCAATTAAACTTAAGAAATGAAGATTAACCATTTCGGCAAGCTGAAAAAGAAAACAGAAACGTTTCATTATCAATCGAATACACCATCGTGAAAATGAGACGAAATCGACAATGAAATAAATAATTAAAATATTTGTGTTTTTTTTCTACAGACATATACGTAATAACATCAAAAATACCTCGCGATGTTTGTTAGGACTTTCTTTATCCTGAAATTGATCGTAGTTTTTATTTTCATTCAAGTCGAAACAAAGATAAGCGTAGTTGTTTTCTTTCTTTCTTTCTACGTACCACTTTCGAGTGCGACAATAAATGAAGTATACCAGGTGTTATTCGAGCCCAAAAGTCCATAATCGCAACAAGTGCTTCGGGATCATGACCACGATTCACTTGTTCACAATACATTGTCCATAACTTTTTAAAAAAATCAACAAAAATATAATTCGTTCATTCGTCGAAAATTTCGTTTTTACTTGACAGAGAATAAACGAATGAAATAATGAAGACATATGTATAACCGATGTTTTCGATTGATCAGCAAAACCCGTGAGAATATAGAGAATGTAATCGGCGATCGATTGACTTGCATCGACAGGTATGGGATGACAAATGATGGTCCCTTCGTTTCGCGTGATAGCTGCGTGAGTTAACGAGCCGATCATTAACCACGAAAGAAATCGAATTCGATCGATACAATCAACGAAATCTTTTGCTCTGAAAGCCGAATCGATGAAAATTCGATTGGAAATGAATGAGAAAATACAAACCCTTGCTGAACTGAAGTCGGCGGATTGTAAAGCCATGGAAGAAAACGGATGATCGCTTTTGGATCTCGTTGTCCGCCTTTCGTAAATTCCAAAGCAAGATACTGAGCAAGACCCGCTTTCAACTGTCCGCCTAATGTATCTTCAGTTAAATTCGATAGTTGTTGTTTTTCACTTTTTTCCTTCATTGTACTCTATTCAAATTCGACACAAATCTTCGCTCTCGAATTTTGTTTTGTTTTCATTGATTTTACCTTGATTTTAGTTATCGTATGAATATCAGCAATGAAAGCGACTGTTTCATTGAGATAATGTTTCATGCATTCAGCTCCATTCGTTGTTACCTAAAAACAAGAATCGATTGTAGCGTTTGTTTTTTCTATTGATTTGACTGAAAATCGGAGAGAAAAAAAAAGAGAAAACATCACAGCACTGAGATCACAAACGCACAACATTATGAGGATCATATGCACGAACGTCGTCGCAGACGATGGCTGAGGCGTATATAGTACCGCCAGCATCGAGTAAAATTAACTAAATTCCAATAAAAAAGAATAAATAAATCAGATTTTTGAAAAACGATTCTGTTTTACTTGAATCATTAGAAGAAGATTTCTATCCGGACATGGATATCGATGAAGCATGGCTTCGACAAGAACATTGACAATCGAACGAGGCAATAGGAATTTCTCTCGATCCTAGATTAAAAAACATTTGATATGTTTGTTTTCGTGATCAAAAAAAGAAAACGAAAGAAATTTACTCGTGTAAATGTTCGATGACTCAACGAACATAATTCGATAATATGTTCTAATTGAAATGTTCCGTTTTGAAGAATAAATGTTAACAATTTCGAAAACGGTTCGAGCACAAGCCGAACACCGGCGATGTACGGAACTTTCAAAATATTCATCATAATTCGAAGTATCGGAGTTAGATCATAAGTAACGGGGATATTCGACTTAATTGTCGTGTAAACTTTGGTTAGTTTATCGAATAGAAAATCAAATTCAAGAAAAACACTCGTCCAGAGTTGAACAGGCAAATCAATGGGAATATATTCCATGAATTGCGCGATGTTTGTCATTAATGTCGAGCAGACATCCAACGATAAGCTCTTTTGCTTGTTCATATCCTATCGAAAGAAAAGTTTTGTTTTGTTTTTGAAAACGAAAGTTGGCTTTTTACATTCAAAAGCCATTTCAGTGCGATAATCGAATTAAATTCCGGAAAATCATTCAAAGACAATGCAATCGTGCTTAATAACTTTTCATCTGAACGAAAGAAATTCGTCTTTTTTTGACAAAAACAAAAAAAAATTCACTTGCCTCGAAAGTTCTGCTGGAAAAACTGATAGCAAATATTATTCGCTGCTAGTTGCTGAAACGTACAGCGAATAAATTGCTGCGCAATACTTCTCGAATTCGCCGGCGCAACCACCGTCGAATTCTCCTGCCACGTATACGTATGTGACGCTGCGGCTCGGCCGATGGTTTCGATCATGTCGATCAATAGCGGCGCAGCGATCGACGGTTCTCGATGGACCAGTGTGCCGCAAACGATGATGCAGTAGCCGATGCATTCTTCGTTGTAATATTCGATCGACTGGCCGCATTTGTCGCATTTCGGAGCGGTGATCAGTTGATTATGCAGATCGGTATCGGCGTAGGGATTGTCGAGTTCGTCTGCGATGACAGTTGTGGCGCGTTTAGCGGCTGGCATCGATGTCGCTGTTTTTAAGTGACCTTGAGATGATGAGGCGCGATTTGGTCGACTGAAAATGAGAAAGATATTAAGTTTGATTGGACAAATAATGGTTTTTGTTCGACGAACTTTAATGTTGGCGATCGAACTTGACCTTCGTCTTTGTGTTTTGTCTTTCGATTGTAATAACTTGGTTTTAATTTTCCGCCAGCTGCGGCTGTCGGTCCACCGAGACTTGCTAATGTCGCTGATGAAAGCGAAGTTGCTTTAGGAACTTTCGGCGGACTTTCTTCTGCAATAATTTTAGCAACGAAATGAGATTTCAATTCAATTAAAAAACAAACAAACCTTTCGTTCCTGTTGCACTCGTTGCAGCAGCACTTGTACTACCACTACTTGGTTTAAGTAGAACAGTTTCTAATTTGCCACGTTCAGCTGAATAAACAACCCGTGAAAGTTCTTTGACTCCTAGGAAATTTATTTGATTTTCATTTCTATTTTCTTTCGTCAACGATCTACCTTTGATTCCTTTGACATCAAGTTCAGTTAATTTTTCAGTTGGTGTCATCGATGACATCGAAGTTGCAGTTCCCGGCGTTGCACTCGTCGCTGCACCTGCGGCTGCATTTCCACTTGTAAACAAACTCTTCAAAAAGCCCGTATACGATCTTCCCGGTGTGCCGGTATTCTCTTCAGTCTGCCGAATTGTCAACGGTTCATCGAAACATTCGATTTCCGGTTTATATAACTTCGGTTTGACCTTTTTCGGCGGTGATAACAATCGAAATCGCTTATGTTCAGCAATACTCGCTGATTCCGATTGTGTATCCCCATCACCGTCATATTTCGTGCCAAGTTCATTCAATTCGATCTCTCGAATGTCATCAAACGGTCGAGAAGAACCTCGACGAGATCCGGCGACTTTCGGTGTGATTCGTCCACTGAGACCACCGGCATTTACACCGAACAGCGGCGTTTCACATTGATGATAATGTGAAAGAATCGTGTTCATAGCAATGCGAGTTAAATGCTGAATTGTTGTCGCGTAATTGTTGTATTGATATTTGTAGAGAATGATAATGAGAATCATTAGCCACGAATCGCGTAAACTCGGATCGATTCGACCGAGAGTGTTCGATGCCGAAATGTGCTCGTAGAATTGCATTGTGGCGTTTGAACAAGTGGAGAATTGAAGAAAAGCAAGAAAAAATGGCAGTAAAATCGTGCCGAAATTGAAATTATAATCGAGAACTTTAGGTAGATTCGAGAGAAAGGCATAGAAAACCGGACATCGTCGGATTTTACTCGGCAAACTGATAAATTGTCGATTGGTTTGATTATACCCAAGTAACGAACATAGATGTCGAATGACGACATTTTGTTGTTTCAACATAATTCGATCGTCGTTGACTTGATTTTGATCGTCTTTCATCATAAATTTCATTAATAAATTAGCTAATAACTGTAAAGTTGACTTGTCACTATCGTCGTAATCGGTCGGTGCAAAACTTCCGATCGAATCCGTTTCGATTTTGTCGTTGAGAAGATTGTTCACAGCAGTTGTTGTTCGTTTTTGATACGCTGAGAGACGTAGAGACGAGGAAATCGGCTTGATCGAGTCCGTTCTCGCCATAGCAAACCGAATTTGATTCAATTTTCGAATAAAATGTTCACTTTCCGTATTAAATCCACCGATACTCTGCGGACTTATCAATTCGCCTGATTCTTCCATGCTGATTTGCGATTCAATTGACAAAGTATCGAACCGATTAAGAAAGAATTCCCAGCTGAGAATTTTAATTGTCGAATTATTTCGTAATAAAATCGTGTAGAGTTTCGATAGACGATGTAAGATTATCGAACGATCACTGATGACCGTGTCGAATTGAAACTCTAATGCGCACATAACGGTTTTAAATGACGCATCGCCGAGTGTTTCCAATGAGCACATCGCTTTTTGACTGACTGTTGGCTCGATATCTTCGATTGAGGTTATGAGATTAAGAAAAGCATAAGCGAGAACAGATAGAACATTGTAATTGTTTTTGATTAATTTCGCTTTTAAAAGAGAGAAAAGTGCGATAACACGTGTGCCAGCTGATGAACGAACTTTCCAATGTGTACTGGAAAAATCTCGTTCGAGGATATTCCAAAGAGCTGTTTTGCCGGGCTCGTAGCTAAGCGCGTGGAGAAGTAAGGGGACACACGATTCATTTAAATGACCGTGACCTAAGGCAAGAATCTTCCAAATATGTGGAACGAGTAGTTTTTCTAAACAATAAGAGAGAAATCCTCGATTATCTTTGGCTGCAGTTTCTAAACATTCATCATTGAGAATCAGTAGTTTCAAACAACATAGTAAATAATAAAGTGCATCGATGTCAATCACTCGATCTAATTCCTAAACGCCAAACAAATTTTTCAGAGAACAACAAATCGATTCGACTCTCACTTTGAGTACTGAATAGAAGAATTGCAAATGAATATGCAGCGTATTTAATTTGAAATAGAAAACGCCTTGCGATGTTATCCAAATGCCGCCATCGGGATTATTCTCAACCTTCAATTCGGGCGTTGCCGATGGCACAACAGTTGTTGTTGTTGTTGTCGTTGGTGCTATCGTTGTTTTTTGCTCTTCTTCGTTGTTCAATGATTCCGACGAGGATGACGATGACGATGCCGATGATTTCGAACTTTGATTATCTGCACTGAATCGCGGTTTGCTCGGCGATCGTGCAGTTGAAATCGTCGCTTGTTGTTGTTGTTGTTGTTGTTGCTGCTGCTGCTGTTGTAGTTTTAATTGTTGTTGTTTCAGTTCGTGAATATTCGGCAATTCGAGTTCGGGCAATTTGATTTCATCACGAGGTGAAATGTATTTGAGAATATCTTGTGCGATGGAAAACCAGAGAATATATTCTTCGCAAAATGAACATTGACTTGATGAGGTTCGACAACGATGACGACGAGTCCACGGCAAAATCAATTCCTTATTCATTAGAGATAAGATTTCTTTCGATAGAGGATTGTACATTCCTTGATGTTGCGGCAATTGTTGAAGTTCCATTTGTTTGAGTGTCATGTCAATCATCATAATACAACACGTTGAATTCAATTCACTTTCATTGATAATAAATTCCTCTTCTTCTTCTTTGATAATCGAAACCATCTCCTGTCCAGTCATTTGCTGTAGCATTAGCTGATGTCGATGCGCACGATAAGTTTCATAAGTATCGAAAACGAGAAATTTATTCGCTGTTGACGACGAAGAAACTGTTGTTAGACCAGTGAGAGCGCTGGTTGGATTGGTTAGATTGGCGTCATCTTGTGACAACATCATTAGGTTTAGTCCGTTGTCAATCGATTGTTCGTTGGATGACGAGCCAGCTATGGTGTAATGCTCGCGACGTTGAGCACGGGATTCGAGTTTTTGAAGAGAATTTATGCCTGTGATGAAGATTTGAACGAGTAGGGGAACGGGAATGTAAATATCGATGATGCAGAGAATTTGAAGCCATTGAAGAGCTTGTTCTTGAACGTTGGCTGGAGCTGGAGATTGGAAACGATCGGTGATGAAATTATAGAGTTGATCGCGAGTTAATGACGATGGCGACATGTCTGGATCGGGGTCGAACATTTTTCTAGTTTATTTAAATACAAAAAAATCGATTTCTATATCAAAGATTTCTACCGAAAAAGTAAATTTAAATCCGAGAGATCATTTTCTGGTACTTCCAATCGTATTGATTCCATCCAATACGGCATTATATAATCCCAAATCTGCAAGACAAAAGCCACTAAAACCTCGAATCAAAGTCAAGAATCGAATTACTTCATAAGTAATGATTCCATCGGGCATTAAATCATACAATTTATTTAAACATTGATTGACTTGTGTTGTTCGATTGGCCATTGTTTCCCTAGGAAAAGGAGAATTTCTCTCGAACGAGTCAAAACTCATGTTCAACCTACCAAATACCGCCGACTTTAGCGTATTCGACGGGATGTGGCAAAAGTAAACCTATGACTAATTCGTAATGTTCTTTGACCACGGATTTCAACCATGGAATGACGTACTAATTAAATAGAACAGAAATATGTATCGATCGATTTGTTCTGATCAATGATTTACTTCGGATTTTAACTTGCCGAGAACACTTCCGATTTCATTTCCTGGTAAACGAACCGTCGAATGAAACCAAAGAAACAGCATACTTAAAATTCTCCCGAAAATTTCCTAAATTCAAACTCAAATTATCGATTTCAAAGAACTCAAAAAACAATGCGTACCGGTGGTCCGTATGACGTCGGTTCGATTAAACCCAAAATGAGATAAATTCCATATCGACTGAGTAGTTTCCTTCCAACATCAATATCCAAACTCAAGACCATATTCGTTGTATTATCAAGATTCTCAACAAGAATCGACTTTTTCTCATCGCTCATCGAATCAACAATTCGTTTCTCCTCGGAATTATCCGTCTCACGTAACAAACTAATAATCGCCTCGACACAATGATTCTGCACATCGGCTGACAGCCGCCACATGTCGATTAAAGTCTCCTGATAGACATGATTCGAATCAATATGTCGTCGTTCATGACATTGCCGACATAAACTTATCGGATGATTTCCATTGGAAATAGAACATTCAATTGAATAGCAAACTGCATGTGTTATTTTCTTCTCGGATATGCATAACTAAACATCGAAAAGTTCGAGATTTTCCGTTTTGGAAATGCAAAAAACAAGTTTTCTACCTTATTTTGACAATGCAAATCGATTTCAGAAACAGGACAAAGAACATTTCGGCAGTATTTTTGAACTTCTTTCGAGGCATTTTTGTAGCAATCAGTGCACATGTACAGTGGCGGAGGTGTATCGTGCCCGTGCATCGACAAGAGAATGTTCACGCACACTTTCGACGCGATATTTCGTCGTTCTAAACACCGTTCCGTTTGACAGATGACAGGCTTTCGAGCTAAAATCAATTCGATTTTCGAGAGAAAAAAATCGCAATCTTCCTACGAGAGAATTTGAAATGGATCGAACGTCGATCGACACCCGTCGGGTTCAACATCGGCCAATAGAAGAATAATAAATTCGATGCAGCAGATCGAGCTGATGCAGCTCCATGAGCAATGACAAACAGAAGATCCTAATTCAACAATAGATCAGCAATGTTTTTTTTAATTTCATTTCGACAGTTCGTCACTCACGTAAATCAAATCTGCTTTCAAACTCAATAGACATTCCATGATTTGTGCATGATAAACTAATGAGAAATTCGCGTTTTTTTTTCTCGTTCCTATGAACTCGATCGACTTACCGGCATTGTCGATATTTTCAAAAACAATAAAAAGAATCGAAGCAATCGAAGTTAATGTCATCGAATGCTCGGGATACTCCGTATAAGCTAAGAGAAAAAAAACATTTTCAATTAGATCAACAAACATTTTTTTCTGTACCCATATTAATCGGCAAAAGCGTATTGCAAAGTATGTCTATAGTTTCTTTGTGAACATCGAATGGAAATGTTGTTAATGTCGTTGCAAATGTATAAGGTAAAGCATCGAGCAATTCATAAGGTAGAAATGGCGCTAGACATGCAAGTGCATGGATAATTGCTTGAGCTAGAGCCACGTCACCGGTTTGGATCAATGGCACAATGTCGATTAGATTGATCAATGAATGATAAAGTGAGGAATAGTTCAATGTTGGATATTTACTAATTCGATACGAATGTTTGCCAGTGGTTTGTTCTTGATTTGATTCAATTGTCATTTCTTTCAAGACTCTGTGAAAACAAATGTTCAGTTATCGAGGCTTCTCTCGTGTTTCGGACTACGTACCCGAGAAGAGCTTGAGAGAAGAATTTGACGGCATTTGCTATGTCGTATCCATTTGGTAGTGGAGTTATGCCACTGGCGACATTATTGTAAAAATCATTCAGCGCTCGAATTTTCGATGAGACTATTCACACAAAAATGTCAGATGATTTATTGATCGTAACGTTGTACTTACATGCAGCTGCTCGAGTCGCCATGATATCTGAAAATACAATAAAAAAAGATTGAGATAAGGATTAATTATTCCCGAAAAGAGAGAGAGAAAAAGCAGTTAAGATTATTCGATGATAACCTTTTCCGAACAGAAAAAAATCAATAATATAAAAAAAGAAGAAAAAAAAAACAACAAGATAAATAATAGATAGAACCATTTGAGGCGATCGATTGAGTCTCATAGGACCTCGTCTTACTCAATCGAATGTCGCTATTAGCTATGGAAAATGTTCATTTCCTTGTAGCGCTAATCTTGGAACGAGAGATGTAGATGAACTCATTCAGATTGGTGTAGAATATTAGCTAACTTCAACAGAGGTCAGTAACTCTCGTTCCAGTTTCGCTACAATTTGAGTATATACAACGTCTAATACGTCTGCTGATGGAATTGATACAGTTAGTTATCTTTAATTAGTGTTACTGAATTTCGTTGTTCGTTGTGGATTCGCTTGATAGATGGTTCAAGTTTTATTAACACATTCTCGAGTGCTTACATAAAATTAGGAAAATGTTAGTAGAAGGAGAACTATAAATCGTTTAAATAATTTGGATAATAATGTTCTTCGCTGTCTCGGTTATAAGAAATACCTCTTCTACAAGTGTGTTATTGAAGCGTTTATCAATATATTTCATTTGCATGTTTTCCCAGTGGTGCTTCTTAACAATTCCGTTCTGATTTCAAATTTATTTAATTTTATTATTGTTTCGGCGTGTCACAGCATATCAAAGGCTGTTTTGAAGTCGACGAATATAGCAAGAGTCGACATATTGATCTCTATAGCGGATACGATTGTTTGTATTCGTCCGTAATTTTGCTATTTACCAGTCGTAGACGAGAGTGTTTTGTTCATATAGTTTTCGGCATGACCCTTTTATTATTTGGATGTGTGAACAGTAAAAACAACCAAGAAGTTCAAATTTATCCCACGGTATGTCATCAATTCGCACGTTGTTGCTGGTTATTCTTCTCTTAAACAATTCAACGTTCAACTCGGTCTAATTTCCACTAGAGTATCTTATACGAAAGAGAAGGAGGACCGTAGAATTACATAATTGTTTTTACACGACATCTATATCTGTATTAGTTCGTTCTTCTTCGATTAAGTAACCAACAAAATAGTGATCCAATCACGTTGCGTTTTTTTTGCATATATGTAATGCAAAATGATGATAGTGCAGCATGTTCTTGAATTGACATTACGTTACGTCTATACGATGTAAAACCCCTACGAAAGTAAAATCAAGGAGAGAAAAAAAAAGAAAAGGTAAAGATTGATTTTTTATATTTGATCTCAAATAAGATATCTTATTAGCATTTAAGATGGCTATGGCTGCTGCAGCATCATCATCCTCTTCTTCAAAATCTGCAAGTATTGCTGAATTGCGTCGAATGTTCTCGAATTTAGATGCATCAGTTATCGAAAGTGTCTTAGCATCAAATGACGGACAAGTTGATATTACTATCGATCATCTACTGACAATGTCGATCGATACAGAAAATCAACAAGTACTTCATTTATAAAATTCCAACAAAAAAAAACAAAATGTTTCAATTTTCTTATATTAGACAATACCATCAACACCTCTTCGACAATTACCAGCTATTCCAAATGTCTACGAAGACGATCCACCACCATGTAAACAGATCCTTCTGTTTTCCTTTATTAGCATATTTAATCAATTGAATTCTAGATCCTGGTCACGAAACAACTGCTCATAACCGTGTAACAACTACTCAAGCACTTCCACAACATTCTTCAGCGACTGCATCACCGTATCAA